>Ga0302167_10000021_pt1 | contig 137266 bp, 100 predicted proteins | sample I_Fen_N1_1_FD_193496 | JGI IMG/M metagenome (GOLD analysis project Ga0302167, IMG submission 193496) | Peat permafrost microbial communities from Stordalen Mire near Abisko, Sweden - I_Fen_N1_1 | ecosystem: Environmental > Terrestrial > Soil > Wetlands > Permafrost | place: Sweden: Abisko... | reverse complement strand
ATACATTAAAATGCAAGAAGGTACAGTAAAATTTTTCAATGAAGAAAAAGGATTCGGATTTATAACTCCTAATAATGGAGGAGCCGAAGTTTTTGTTCATGCTTCAGGTCTATCAGAAAACATCCGTGAAAACGATGAAGTACGTTATGACATAGAAGAAGGCCGTAAAGGTCCAAACGCAGTAAACGTAGTCGTAGCATAACCATACTATAACAGTTAACTTATAAAGGCACCTGCTTAGCAGGTGCCTTTATTATTTTTATTAGGTATATTATTGTTTGTTACTCCTAAAACTGATAGATGCAAATTTCTACTTACAGAAGTTACTGCTTTATAATGCTGTTCTCTATAATGATTCAAAGACCTGCTATTCCTCTAAAAAAATAGTGGTTCCCAAAATATTTATTAGAGATTTGATTTCGGGAATATAACTGTCAGAATATATGCTTATGTTAAAATCTGCCAAATTTTCGATTTTATCATTTAAATTTAATTTTACCGCAACAACTTGCCATCTCTGGCCAGTATGAAATTGCATTTCAGTAGTACTACATTTTAAATCATTATTGCGAAAATACATTCTTGCCTGATTTTAGCAGATCGCTTATTTCTGGATTTATTTCAATAAGCTTTTGCTCTATTTCTTTTTCTACTTTTTTAAGATGGTAGTTTATTAATAGAATTATAATTTTTATATGTTTAAATTTGAAGTTTTGATACTATTATTTTGATATTTTCAAGGACAAGTTTAGGCTCTTCAAGCTGAATAAAATGTCCGGAATTTATTGTAGTAATATGCATAAAATCAGTCACCCCGGCTTTAAGAGATTCTTTTGAGTCGTACCATAGCTGCCTATCGGCCGAATCGTGTTCAGCATCTGTTTTCATACTTGTAATGGCAATAACAGGAACGTTAGGTAAATTAGGCAATGTTGCCGTATATTTAAAATCTTCAATTAATTGCAAAGTCTCCAATGCTATTCCTGAATTTGAGCCGTAAGCTGTTTTATAATTATTATAAAACAGGCCAATCTGCTCTTGCGAATAATGGTTGTACTTTTCATGAGAAGCATCAACAAATACCAAACCGGCGACTTTCTCAGGGTTTTTTATGGCATAATCCCTAATAATCAAGCCTCCTAATGAATGCCCTACAAGCACCACTTTTCTGCCATTTGCAAATTGATTTACGACTATTTCAAGCTCGCTTCTTAATTTTTTAATATCTCTGGGTTCAGTATTAAATCCTGATTTTCCATACCCGGCTCTATCGTAGAATAAAACATCTGAATCTAAAAAATTAGATATGGATAAGATTTCTGAGGATTTTCCGGTGCTGTACCAGGACGTATGATCATTTCCGTGACCTGATTCAAAAACAATCAAATATTTGGATTTTTTTGATACCGTGTATGCCATTAGTTGATGTGTTCCTAAATCTACTGGAGTTCCCGGATATTCCGTATCTTGTTTTTTATCATCGTCTGAGCAAGAGATCGAAAAGAGGGCAGATGTGAGGACTGGTAAAATAAATAGTAATCTAATTTTAATGATTTTGTTTAACCTTAATTTTTGTATTTCTTTCTTAAAGATCATTGTTATGTTTTTTAGTTTTTAAAGTAAATTCGATACAAATATTAGTATCATTTACCATTTAAAAGTTCTGATTTATGAATCAGAACTTATTTTAAAATACATTCTAATGTAAAAAAGACTTTATTCGAAAAAAATCAAAAAAAGGATGAATAATTTTAAGCTATAACGAGATTCGCTTTTTTAAATTCAGATGGAGTCATGCTGGTACTCTTTTTAAAAGTAGTGTTAAAAACTGTTTTAGAATTGAAGCCAACTTCAAAGGCAATTCCACTTATATTTAAATGCTGCATTTTGGGATCCTGAATCATTTTTTTTGCTTCTTCGATTCGGTACCGATTAACAAAGTGATAAAAATTTTCGTTAAAACCTTTATTGATGGCATAGGAAAGCTGATGAGAGGAAATATCCAGTTGAGAAGCTAATTTGAATAAACTCAATTCAGGATCTAAAAAAGGTTTTTTATGGGTCATTACGTCAATTAAAACCAACTTTGTTTCCTGTAATTCAATATCAGAAATTAATTTTTTCTGGTTGGTTTCTACACTGGAATTCTCCATTATAATAACATCAATTTCCTTTTTTTCTTCCTGGTTAAGTTCTGAAATTTCTTTTTGTTTTAAAGAATAATAAGCAATAAAAAAAATTCCAACAAGATAAATCAGACTTGCAAAATGGTCGAATGTAGTATTGTTTTTGGCCACTTTAAAGACATTGTCAATCAACCAAAGCCCTGTTATAATCAGTACACAAACCACTACTTTTTGTAACCATTTTAAGTTAATTGAAGCTGTATTGGAAGTGTACAAAAACAAATTCCTCTGATAGGCTGCAATTTTTCTGTAAGCCGAAATACAATATGGTATGACCTGAATACAAAAAAACAGACTAAAAACAGTCAGAATGATAGCAGCATTTTTTTTATCGGCTGCTGTTGGCTGCTGTTTTAACTCTATCAATACCGAAAGTAACAGTAATATCAGCATTACAAAAGCAAAAGCAAAATGAAAATTATCTTTTAGTCTCCATTTTTTATTGGGTTCGATAAAATAAATTACACTAAAATAGAAAACAGGAGCTACTATAAAATCTGTTAAACCCAGAAAATCATTTAAGAGCATTCTTGTTTTCATAAACTCTGTTTTTTCTAATAAATCATTAAACTGAATAAGAAAAATGCATAAAATAAAAGCACCAAACCATTTGTTAACTCTAGTACTATGCGGATTAATATTTGCAAAGATTAAAAATGCCAATAATAAAGCTGTTCCTGCAACAAAGTAGCTAATCAGTTGATCCATATAAGAGCATATTTTTTACGTTGTGAATGTTTAATATTTTTTTTAAATTGATTTAATAAGCGAAAAGGGTCTTCATCTTTAAGTAACTTTTTTACAACTCCGGCCTTTTGCTTTTGCAAAGAAAATCTAATACTGCAGCGATCAAAGTTTATAACAGTCGTTCGTTCTCAAAGATTAAAATCCGACAATGTAGATATCTTAATAATATAGCAGAACAGGACCATCGTTTTATCAAGTGGTTCATACAAAAGCGACAGAACACACCACTGCAGTTTATATCAAAATATTAAATGATAATCATTTTTTTCTGAAAAGCAGCATATTCGGTTTTTCGGATTTACCTAAAAATTTTGAAAAAAGACCATTGCTAATGCCAAATAAAAAACTTAAATAAAAAATAAAAGAGCCGGGAATCATGATGTAGGGATGCCAAAAATACAGATATCGCCAACCATAGCCATGGTTTTCATTTATATAGCTATAAACCAATATTCCTGCTGCTAAAGCAATCAATAGTAACAGCCCAATCATACTGAGTACTATAGTTTTGGCATTCGATTTTACCAATTCCCCGTCTATATCAATGTGCGGAGGTTTTGCTGCTCTGTCCGGCACAATCCTAGTGGTGTTACCTGCTTCAAAGTGTTGTTGATACGGTTGTGAGTTCATAAACTCAAACTCTTCCGAAACGGTTCCTTTTCTTTTTTTACCGTGCTCCAACAATCGAATAATGCCATTTTTTTTCGAAAGAGGATGAATCAAAAATTGCCTGATGTAATAAATAAATACGATGAGCCAAAGTACCGTGCCCAGGCCAAGTAAAACAAATGCTTCGCTGGCAGATGTGTGAATCATCTCATAATCGCTTTTATCATGATTTCCTGCGTAGTGGAGAATGAGTGGCAGTCCAATAGCAAAAAACAACAAATAGATTATCCAAAATATAATAAAGCCTTTCCAAAATTTCATATTAGTAGGTTTTTCATCGATTAAAATAACGCTTCACTTTACTTTGTTAAAGATAGGAAATATTTTATTTAGAGATTAGCTGCCTGATTACAGAAAGGTTAAATAGCAACAATAAAGTGTAAAAAAAATCCCATTTCCTAAGAAATGAGATTTTAATTTTGTGCCCCGTAAACGACAGATTTCACACCATTTTAAGGAGGATTTGAAGAGATTCCATCACATTTTAACCTTAATTTAAAAACTGTTCCCGATATTCGGTAGGTGTTATACCTACTTCTTTTTTAAAAAGCCTTGAAAAGTAGGGTGGGTTTTCAAAACCTAATTGATACGCAGTTTCTGCTACAGTTTTCCCGGTATTCATTAAAATATTTTTGGCTTCCATAACTAGCGCTATGTGAATATGTTCTAGTGCTGTTTTACCTGTTTCTTGTTTTAATAAATCGCTTAAATACTTTGGTGACAAGGATAATTTTAGAGCCATATATTTTACAGATGGCAAGCCTTCTTTTTGGAGACCTCCGTTTTCAAAATATTGTTTCAGGATGTCAGTAAATTTAGTGATTATGGTGCCTGATAAAAAAGATCTATTTAAAAATTGCCGCTTATAAAAACGCTGGGCATATTTTAAGATAGAATCTATATGAGTAAGTATTATATCTTTACTGTACTCATCCTGATTATTGTAATATTCCAGCTTTATCTTGTTGAATAACTCCCATATAATGTCTTCTTCTTTTGGCGAGAGGTGCAAAGCTTCGTTCACTTCGTAATCAAAATATCCATATTTATTTATTTCTGAATGAAGGTTATGGTTCACTAAAAAATCTTCGTGGATGTATAATAGAAATCCTTTTTCACTTGTTTCCACATTACTCATTAATATTTTCTGATGCGGTTTTAAAAAAGCCAAAGATCCATTTTCGTGGTCGTACTTTGTTTTTCCGTATTGAAATATTCCTGATTTCAATTTTGTTAAGGCAATCGTATAAAATGCCATAGTAAATTCTCTTTCTATGAAAGTACATTTTTCTGACTCCTCAAAAGTTAGTATGCCCATAAGTGGATTTTCAGGCGGTGGAAATCCGTTTGATTTATGGAGCTCACTTATCGTTTTGTAATGTTTCATAAGTCCTATTTGTACTTAATTATATTAGTAGTAATATTTATTCAAAAAATCAGTAAAGGTTTTCAATCTTCAATACATGATCAATTTTGCTGCAGGAGTCCATATCATACTATTGTACCAATTACGGTTATTTTTTCTGATTTTTTCATTTTGCTCTTATAAATTTGCAACATATAAAATTTAAAAGCTAATCCTTTACCTGAAAAAATCCTGTTGCTATTTGAATGAATTCCTGCAGTTTTTTAGGTATCATTAGTTCATCTGCTTTAGACATACTTAAAACTTCTTCTGCTTTTTCTTCATGAGATGCAAGCTCCACCCAATTCGGATTAATAATAAGACCGTGTCCAACAGCCACCAACGACAACCCCATTTTTAGTGCCTCTACTGCATCATTGAACTGTTTGATACCTCCCGCAGCAATCACTGGAACTCTGTGACGAACGTGATCAAGTACTAATTTTAAAATAGGAGCACCACCGTTTTCATCATCTAAAGGCTTTTGCGCCAGCAAATCAGCAAGTGAAATGTGCAGATAATCAATTCCGCAGTCAATTAGTTTATCAATCAATGGGAAGACATCTTTCACTCTATAACTTTCAGGCTCTTCTGGTGAGATTCTGAAACCGATCAAAAATGGCCTGTCTGCATACTTTTTAATTACATCCTGAATTTCTTTGATCACTTCTATAGCAAAGTTCATTCTTTTTTCGGGAGATCCGCCCCAGTGGTCAGTTCTTTGATTATAATAGGGCGAAAAGAAATTTTGTAATAGAAATCCGTGAGCGCCATGCAGCTCTATTCCGTCAAAACCTGCTTTTATTGCCCTGTGAGTAGTTTCACCAAAAGCCTTTATCATTTCCAGAATTTCTTCCTGTGTAAGTTCACGCGATATAACTCCTCCTGCATAAAACATCGACGGCGCTAATGCTACGGGACTTGCACTAACAGGAATACCATCAGGAATAAGATCCAAAACTGCTTTGTTTCCAGCGTGATAAATTTGAAGTATTGCAGGTGATCCGCCTTTTTTTGCAGCAGTGGCCAGTTTTTTAAGGCTTGGCAGAAAAGAGTCATCGTAAGAGGCATATTCATTGTTAAAACCAATTCCGTTTGCCATAACTCTGGTGCATCCTGTTATTACCAACCCAACGTTTCCGCTTCGGGCTTCATAATGTTTTATTTCATCATCTGATATTGTGTAATCATCGTTGCTGGCCCAGGTTGTCATTGGCGCCATTGCAATGCTGTTTTTAGTTTCGATTCCGTTTTTAAATGTAAAACTTTGGAATAATTGTTTTGTATCTGTTATCTCGCTCATTATTTAATTTTTATGTTGTTAAATGATGATGCAAAGTTGGGACATTAAATTACCCTGTAAGTTATACAAAAGGCGGTAGATGTGACACAAATTGCTGAATGGAGCTTTTGTAAACTGTTTTCATGATCCAATTTAATATCTAATAATGAAACATTTTAACAAAACTAAAAACATTTATTTTTCATTCTTCATTTTAATCCTAATGATCAAAAGCTCTAAACTCTATGACTTAAATTGCAACTCCTAATCATAGTTCTTTAGTTTAGATTAATCTTGGTAAAAGTGTTTATTTTCCTGCTTTTTTACAATGATTTTATGTATTCTGTATCAATTGTCTCTAGATTTTGGAGTTTTGTTTATTAAAAATATATATTTGCTGCAACAAAAGCAGAAAGAAATTAATTCAGAGCAGCAACATATTAAAATTGACGAGGCATACTATAAGGAACTTTTTTATTCCTTATATCCAAGACTTGTAAGCTATAGTTTCAAATATTTGAAGGATAAATTTGAAGCAGAGGAAGTAGTTGAAAATGTCATGCTGCAATTATGGGAGGACCGTTTGAAATTTGAAAAAGTGGATGATGTGAAATCGTATATTTATAAAATGGTCAAAAGCGGTTCTCTGGGAGCATTAAAAGAACAGCAGAAAAAGGTTAAGCTTGAGGATGAAGCCTCTGATCATACGCCTGAATTTGATTTTAATATTCTCGAAGAGGAAGTATACGCTGTCCTGATTACTGCCTTAGATTCTTTACCTGAAAAATGTAAAGAAGTTTTTGAACTTTCCTGCTTAGAGGGAATGAAATATAAAGATATAGCACTACAGCTTAATATTTCTATAAACACCGTAAAGTCTCAGCGTTCACGCGCTATCGAATTGTTAAAGACAAAACTTACAAATTACCCGGAATTACTCTTTTTTTTATTTTTTTTGAAAATTTAACTTAAATCTTTCCACCCTTTTTTAGTCTTTGGTACTCTTAGTTATATAACATTTACTTAAAGTGTTATTAAATGGATACTTAATATTAAAAATATGTCTTTAGGAAAAAAAGAATTCGTAATCGCTGATCTTATAAGAAAAGAGCTGTCTGAGGGCGGTTTATCGATGCAGGAAAATGCTGTACTGCAACAATGGCTTTCCGTGTCGGAGAATCAGCAGTATTATCAAAAGTTGATTCGTTTTGAAACCTTAAAATCAAAAGAAGTATTTTACAGCAGTATCGATACAGATGCTGCGTTTGCAAGAGTCAGAGAAAAGATCAGCCAGAATAATACACCTGAAATAGTATTTTTCAACTACAGGCAATTTCTACAATACGCGGCAGTTTTTGTGGTTTTGCTTGGGCTTGCCGCTGCATTTATTTTTAGAAATGGTGACACAAATCAAAAAAAGGAAGTGGTAGTTCAAAGCATTGCCCCAGTGTATCATAACCCAACTTTGGTTTTGGCAGACGGAACGGTTGTTTCCTTAGAGCCAAAAAAAGAAAAAATTGTTTCTAAAAATGGCGTGATCTCCAATGTAAACAGCGTTTTGGTTTATGATGCCAAAGATTTAAACGGAACAACTTCAACAGGGGATAATACTTTAATAGTTCCTGTGGGCGGTATCTATGCCGTCAACCTTTCGGATGGAACAAAAGTGTGGTTAAATTCAAAATCATCCCTAAAATATCCAGTTGAATTCAGCTCAGATAAAAGAACAGTAACCCTTGAGGGAGAAGCTTATTTTGAAGTGGCTAAAAATCCCAACAGTCCTTTTACTGTAAAAACAAAGTCGGGTAATGTAACGGTATTAGGAACACACTTTAATGTGAGTTCTTACACGGAAGATCAGGTATTTGCCGCAACTCTGGCGGAAGGAAAAGTTAAGGTCTCAGCTACTGCCAATGATTCAGAAAAGACGTCCGTTATTTTAACGCCGGGGCAGCAGGCGAGAATATATCATAAAAATGAAGATATCAAAGTAGCAGAAGTTGATCCTGCAACTTACACGGCATGGAAAGACGGCAGGTTTTATTTTGAAAACGAGAGCCTGAAAAGTATTTTGACCAAGATGTCAAGATGGTACAACTTTAATGTAAAGTTCGAGAATAAGTCTTTAGAGCAGATTAAGTTTACCGGGATTGTTTTAAAACAGGAACCTATAGATCGTCTTCTGGATATTATCAGTAAAACATCGAATGTGAATTATAAAATAACCAAAATAAACCAAAACTATGAAGTAACCGTAACTAAGTAAATAAAAAAAACCGGAAAATGTTTGCACCATTTCCCGGCTAGTATTTGTTCAGTCGAAAAAAAAGAGTTCGAAATCAATTAACCAACCAAAACATTTAAAAGTATGAAAAAAAACCTATCCGCAAAAGATTGTGGGGTAAAATCCGCTCTTTGGGATAAATTTCTTGTCATTATGAAGAAATCCCTAATATTATCAATATTTCTTTTCAATATAGTTGCTTTTGCTTATTCGCAGAAAGTAACTTTAAAAGCCAGGAACCAATCTGTATCTTCTGTTTTAAAATCAATTACAAAAAAAACCAATGTCGAGTTTTTCTACAGCGATGACGTTTTTGATGCGCAGAGAAGAGTTGATATAGCTGTAAATAATGCCGATGTAATGGCAGTTATCAAACAATTAATTGGTGACGATTATAAAGCAGAATTTGCAAACAGCAAACTGATTGTGATTGCTTTAAATCCAAAAATAAAATCAGGAACCGCTTCTATAATGGAAGAGAAAGTAAAAATCAAAGGAATTGTAACGAATTCTAAAAAAGAGTTTTTAGTAGGAGCAACGATTTGGGTAAAAGGCACAAAAGATGGTTCGATGACTAATTTTGATGGTTCTTACGAAATTATGGCCAAAAAAGGAGATGTGCTAATTTTTGAGTATATGGGGTACAAAAAACTGGAAGTTACAGTTTCAGACAGTTTAATTATCAATCCCATAATGCTGGAAGATATAAGCAAACTGGATGAAGTAAAAATCGTTTCTACAGGTTATCAAAATATTGATAAAGAGCGTTCTACAGGGTCTTTTGCAGTAGTTACGGCAAAAGATTTAGAAAAAATCCCCGTAAACAACGTATTACACAGGCTGGAAGGCCAGGTTGCCGGTTTGCAATTGAACATTTTAGATTCTGATAATACCTTTGTGTATGGAACTACGTTTGGGGCAGGAGCAGGAAAATCGAGCTATAATGTTGCCATCAGAGGAAAATCTACTTTTGATGCTGGCGGAACTAATGCAATGCCTTTAATTGTTCTTGATGGAACACCTACAGAATTAGACATTAGAACAATAAACCCAAATGATATTGAAAAAATTACTTTTCTTAAAGATGCCGCTGCAGCTTCTATTTATGGTGCAAGAGCAGCAAATGGCGTAATGGTAATTAATACCAAAAAAGGTAAACAGGGGCAAACCAGAATTAATTTTTCTCAAAATTATGGTTTCTCCAACAAACCTTCTTTATCAAAATTACCCTTGATGAATTCTTCTCAGGTTTTAAATTTAGAGCAGGAATTTGTAGATAAAAATCTGGTTACAGATCCGGCAAGTGTCACATATATGCTGACTACGCCGGTTAGCCAGGGAATGGACTTAATGTTTCAGTACAAACGTGGTCAAATAACACAGGCTCAGAGAGATGACGGGTTAGATGTTTTACGTGGTCGTAATACTTACGGTCAGGCAGAGCAGTATTTGCTGCAAGCTTCAACAAGCCAAAATTATGATTTATCTTTTAGCGGAGCAGAGAATGATTATTCTTATTTTATGTCAGGTTCCTATTCTAAAGAAGAAACCCAGGCGAAAGGAACCGGCGGACAACGTTTGACCTTATTGTCTAATCAGGATTTTAAGCTTTTTAATTATGCAAAAATCAATACAAATTTAAGAGGTTCGATCTTTAAATACCAACAAAACAGCTTAGGACTTTCTCCTTTGGGAACTTCTGCAACAACTTTATTGCCTTACGATCAAATTGTTGGAGATAATGGTAACTCAGTTGATTATTACCGTCATTACTATGCCGCACAAACAATTCCGTTAGAACAGAAAGGATATTTACCGTGGACTTACAATTACATTGATGAATTAAACAATAAAGATAATACCATAGACGAGCAAAATTTTGGTGCTACCGTTTCTGCTACACTTCCTCTATTAAAAGGTTTAGATGCTGTAGGTACGTATTCTGTAGAAACTTCAACTTCATCTAATGATAATATGTACAATGAAAATACATATTACGCCCGCGACGCGGTCAATTCAGCAACATCAATAAATAGTAGCGGCGATTTAGTATACGGAATTCCGTTAGGAGGTATTTTTCAAAGTAATAGATTTGGAAAAACAAGTTCTACTATGAGAGGACAGCTAAATTATGACGGCATTATTGGCGAAGATCATTTAATTAACGCTATGGGAGGTATTGAGGCCAGAGAAACTGGAGAAACCCAGGATTCAAGAACGCTTTACGGCTACAATTCAAGAACGCAGACTTCTATAGATTTACCATCAAAAAATTATGTAGACGTTAATGGCTATAATTACACTATAGGTAATGGGAATGTTCATAAAGACTTCCACAGAAGATTTTTATCTTATTATGCTAATGCCGGTTATACTTTCAAAAATAGATATACACTTACAGGAAGCGCAAGATTAGACGACTATAACAATTTTGGAGTAAGTAAAAAATTAAGACGAACGCCTTTATGGTCTACGGGAGCAAAATGGAATATTAAAGATGAAAATTTTCTTAAAGATGTAAGTCTGGTAAATAATTTAAGTTTTAGGGCAAGTTACGGATATAGCGGAAATATCAACTTAGATGTTTTTCCTTTTACAAATATTAGTATAAGTGATTTAGATAACTTTTCGCAACAACCTTATGCTTTTATTACACAACCTGCAAATCCTAATTTGCGTTGGGAAAAAACAGCAATCTTAAATTTTGGATTGGATTTTTCGATCCTAAACAGCAGATTAAGTGGTACAGTAGAATATTATAAAAAAAATAGCAAGGATTTAATTGTAGACTTTCCTGTTTCACCATTTTACGGAGCGTCAAACAATACATTGGTACAAAATGCTGCAACTTTAGAAGGGCATGGAATCGATTTAAATTTAAACGGAGTTATTATTAAAACAAAAGATTTTTCATGGAATTCGGCTCTTGTAGTTTCTTTTAACAATACAGAAGTTACAGATACCCGTCTTCAGAACTACAGTTCTTATTTAAACGGTACAGGATCAACACCACCAATTGAAGGTTATCCTTTAAATAGTGTATTTGCTTTTAGATCAGCAGGATTAGACGCAACAGGAAGAACTCAGGTATATGATAAAGACGGTAATGTTGTAAATTCTTTTACTTCTCTAAAAGATATTGCGGATATGAAATACATGGGAACCAATATTCCTTCGTATTACGGAAGCTTAAGCCAGACTTTCAATTATAAGAAGTTGTCATTGTACATTTTGGCCACTTACAAATTTGATTACGTATTGTTTAAGCCAACTTACGGAGGTTATGTAAACAGACAGGGAAGATTTAACCAATATGACTTAAATACAGATATCGATCAAAGATGGAGAAATCCGGGCGATGAGACGACTACTTCTGTTCCGGGAATCCAAGGATCAACAGGATTAAGTTATGTACGATACATTTATGGAGAAGATCAGATAATACAGGGGGATCATATTCGTTTTAGAGAACTTTCGTTAAAATATGATATGACAAGCCTTGTTAACAGAGGGATAGTAAGAGGAGCTTCTGTAACTTTTACGGCTAGAAATCTTGGTTTTTTCTGGAGAAAAAATAAAGATGGTTTGGATCCTGACTTTTTACCATACACTGGAATTAATATGAAACTGCCTGCAATGGCAATGTATTCAATTGGTTTTAATGTTAATTTTTAATTTTTTAAAGATGAAAAAATATTTAAAATATATTGCAATTGCTACAGTAGCAGCCCTTGTTTTAAGCTGTGATAATTATGTGGATATCAAAACAGAAGGGAAACTAATACCTGAGGAAACATCAAATTACAGATATCTTCTAAACAATACGTCTACATTAGACAAAACTTATGGGAATGTAGATATACCATCAGATGATGTCAGTTTTCAGAATGTGGCACAGACCACTGCATTAGGGGCAACTGATTATTATCGCCCTTTTATCAATTTGTATAAATGGTCTGATGTTGTCTATTTTGACGGTGAGACGGATTATGATATGAGTAACCTTTATAATGCATTATACAGTGTTAATATTGTTATTAATGAAGTAATGAAAAGCACCAACGGAACAGCTGCAGAAAAAGCAGCCATAAAAGGTGAAGCAGAAGTGCATCGTGCCTTTATTTTTCTTACCCTGGTGAATGCTTTTGGAAAAGCGTACGATGCCAATACTTCGGCTACAGATCCCGGAATTGTTCTTTTTACAACACCAACTGTTTCCGATGATATCAAAAGAAGTTCTGTGCAGGACGCTTACAATGTAATTCTTGGCGATCTTAATGATGCAGTAAATTCAGGATTAAAGCCTGTAAATTCCGGCAACAATGTGGCATTCCCATCCAGAGCATCGGCATATGCACTTTTGGCGAGAACCTATTTGTATATGCGTAATTATCCGCTGGCTTTAGAAAATGCCGAAAAATCCCTGGCATTACAAAGCACACTAAACAATCTTGAAGATTATGAATTTGCGGCTTATCCTTCAAGAAAACTGGATAAAGAATTGATGTTATCAAAATGGAATGGATACAATTCTTACTCTTATGCACCGCAAATATTATCGTTAAGCAATGAATTGATCAATTCGTTTGATACCAATGATTTACGCTACGTATTGTTTACAAAGCCATCAAGCAGTTTTAATTCTGAATATACTATAGGAAGAACGTATTCTAAAGAAGGCTTAACGGGAGAAAGCAGAAATGCAGGACCGACAGTTCCTGAAATGATGCTGATAAAAGCAGAATGTCTGGCAAGAGCAGGTTCTGGCGATTTAGCAATGGCTGAAATAAATAAATTAAGACAAAAAAGATTCAGAGCAGCGCAATACACTGTTATGACTGCAGCAGACAGCAAAGACGCTTTAATCAAAGTACTGGCAGAAAGAAGAAGAGAGTTAATGGGGACCGGAGGTTTTAGATGGTTTGATTTGAAACGCTTAAACAAAGAACCTGAATTTGCCAAAACCATTACTCATGATTTTGCGGGACAGACCTTTACGCTTGTACCAAATAGTGATCGTTATCAAATGCCTTTTGCCCCAATTTATTTTGAATATGCACCAAACTTGCAACAGAATCCATAATTAAGTTAATTAAAAATGTGCACTCGATTTTGTCGGGTGCACTAAATTCAAAAAAAAAGAAAATGAAAAAATTAAAATTGGTACTGTTTTTTCTAAGTATCACAACATGTTTATTGGCTCAAGATGCAGCACCGATGCTGAAAATTGTTCTGTCTCCCGAACATCCAAATCCAGGTGATGAGATCACTATAACCTATAATGCTGCCGACGGACCGCTGGCTAACGCCATGTATGTAAATGGGGTGGTGTATACCTATGATAATTTTAAATGGATTACAAACGATATTACTTTAAAAGCCGCAGGAGATAAAAAATGGGAAGCCAAAATGAAGCTTTCAGACCATGCTTCGTTTATTAATTGTGTTTTCAAATCAGACACAATAGTTGACAGAGGGGAAAAAATGCCTAACGCTTACATGTTTGCGCAGGTTCCGGGAGCCTATACAGGCTGGGGAATTTTGAGAAGCAGAGCCTTTCAGGATGAAGTTCCAAATGTGGTGAGTGACAGTGCATACATTGCAGATCAGGTTGGTTTGATGTGGATGAATTATGAATTGCAATACCATCCGGAAAGCCGTAAAAAGATTTTTTATTACGGACTAAAACTAAAACAGCTTCAATCTGGACAAGATCAGGCAGCACTTATTAAAAAAGAACTACGGTCGGTACTGGCAGATAATAATCTTAACAATACAACACAGTATAATATTCAGAAAACAATACAATTACTGCCATTAGAAGCTAATAAAGTATTTGTAGATTCTGTACAGAAGGCTGTATTGGCCAAATATCCAAAAGGAGTTCTGGCACGCGATCAGCAGATAAGAAAGATTTTTATGGAAGCTGATTTTAAAACAAAAGTTAAATTGTATGATGATTATCAAAAGAACTTTCCGCAGAGCAGTTTTGAAGATGTTTACACAGATACAGAAAGTTTGTTTTATGATAAAATGATCAAAGGAATTGTCTATGGTTACATTGTAAACAATAAAGATTACAATTATGCCCTTAACAGTGTAAAATCAGTTTCTTTTACAAACTTATTGGATTATCACTGGCATTTAGTATCGATTCCTTTTGACAGAGATCGTGAAGGAACCGAAAAAGCTTCTATAGAAACTTTAAAAAAGTATGCTGATGTTTTTATGGCTGAAATGGAATACAGATTAACATTTGTTCCAAAAATGTATGCCGGGAAATTATCCCTAAAAGAATGGCAGGACCAGGCTTTACAAATGGTGGCAAGAGAATATTTTACGTATGCTAAATTGGCTGAAACTACAAAAAACTATGATGTAGAAGAAAAATATTTAGCCAGAATTAAACCATTGTACGGGTACAACGACGCTGTATACAATGAAGTTTACACCAGAATGCTTTTGAGAAAAGGACAAACAGCCGATGCTAAAAATTATATGACACTTGCGGTAAAACAAAATCAGGTAACACCACAGATGTTGGCTTCCTTAAAAGAAATTTACCTAAAAGAAGGCGGTGCCGCTGCAGGATTTGATGCCTACTTAGAATCTTTAAAATCTCTTAGCAATATTGAAGAACATAAAAAGAAAGTAATTTCAGAATTGATCAACCTTCCAATTGCAGGTTTTGATTTAGAAAGCAGCAAAGGCGGCAGAGTAAAACTGGCTGATCAAAAAGGAAAAATTGTGGTACTTGATTTCTGGGCGATGTGGTGCGGACCATGTAAAAATGCTATGCCGGGAATGCAGATGGCAGTTGAAAAATACAAAAAAGATGCGAATGTAAAATTCTATTTTGTAGATACTCAGGAATATATCAAGGATTATAAAGAACAGACTCAGGCATTTATCAAAGAAAAAGGATTTGACTTTAATGTGCTGTATGATGGGAAAAATCCAAAAACAGGAAAGTTAGATCTAGTGTATGAGCAATATTCAAAAGCATTTAAATTTTCCGGGATTCCAGAGAAAATGATTATTGATGCCGACGGAAAATTACGCTGGATGTCAAACGGTTATTTTGGAAGTCCAAGCGAATTGGTAGATGAAATTTCAATTATTGTGGAGTACTTAAAGTCAGAGAAAAAATAATGAAAGGATTATTTGATTTAAAGAAAACAAACCTTCTTCTAAGGACGTTAATTTTCTTGATGATGACCAGCCAGTATAGTTTTGCACAAACTATCTGGCAGGGCCAGCATCATTCGTACCGTATTATTTTATCGGGAAACATGAATAGCTACCAGACAGATTCGCTGAGTTTGAGTATACCTGAATTAGAAATCAATAAAAAAGTAGTTACTATAATAAAAGGGGATAGCATATCTTTTAAAAATGAGATATATGGTTTTTCTTTTAAAGGGAAATTCAATCTGGAGAAAAATGCCATTTCAGGAATTTTTAATTATTACTCCATTCCAAATACAGCCGTTGTTTTAAAGAAGGAAAAAGAAATTCAGCCTTTGTATTTTGCACAGCATCCTAAAAAGCCATATCCGTATCAGGTTATTGATATGACTTTTCTGGGAAAAAGCACCAAACTAACCTATGGAGCAACTTTAACTATTCCGCGGGATAAAAAGAAGTATCCTTTGGCTATTTTAATTTCCGGAACAGGACAGCATGACCGCAACTACACGTATATGGGAAGGGAATTTTTCACCGTTCTGGCTGATGAACTGGCCCGAAAAGGAATTGCTTCGCTGCGTGTTGATGACAGAGGAATAGGCAAGACCTCCGGAGATTTTAAAAATGCAACAACAGGAGATTTTGCCGATGATGTTGATGCGCAGATTGCTTACTTAATGAGTGATAAAAATATTGATGCATCTCATATTGGACTAATCGGCCACAGCGAAGGCGGCATGATCGCCTCCATTGTGAGTGCAAGAAATAAAAATGTAAAATTTATGGTGAGTTTATCAGGGGTGGCGGTAAGCGGGCTCGAAATGCTAAACCTGCAAAACACGGCAATTCTCAAGAATTATGGTTTTTCGGACAAAGTGGTGAATAAACAAATGGAAATGTATAACATTATGTTTAAAGCCGTTTACGATACAAAAGCATCAGATTCTGTAACACCGGTACTGCAGCTAAAACTGGATCAATGGATCAAAACACAGGATTCGACTACTCTGAAAGAGATTCATATGTGGGGCGGACGTGAGAAAGATTTTATATACCGTTACGGCAAAGATGCAGAACGCAAATGGTACCGATACACCATTCATTACAATCCAAAGGATTATCTGCCAAAAATTGAAATTCCGGTTTTGGCTGTAAACGGAGACAAAGATATTCAGGTTCCTGCGCAGGAAAATCTGGAAAGTTTTAAAAAATATCTCAAGAGCACTGATGTCACAACCAAAATCTATCCGGATCTCAATCATATGTATCAGCACTGCATAACCTGCAAGCAGAATGAAAGTAAAGAAATCGATGAGGTTTTTGCCCCCGAAGTTTTGCATGGTATCTCTAAGTGGATTCTCTCGAGGTATAAAAAATAATGATCTGAAGAAACATATCCCCGCCATTGTCAGGGTTTGAAATTTGACAATGGCTGCTGCGGATCGAAAGCTGCACAAGGCAATTTTAAACATTCCAATAACATGAAAAAAATATTTCTTTTTATCGCAATTTTCTTTGCGGTAAGTAACCTTACTGCCCAAATTTACGATCCAGTTTCGTTTACTTCTTCCATAAAAGAAATTGGAGAGAATAAATATACCCTGATCATAACTGCCAAGATCGATAAAGGCTGGCATATTTACTCTCAGAATGTACCAAAAGGCGGACCGGCACCAACGAGTTTTACTTTTCCTAAATCGAAAAATTTTAAAACCATAGGAGCTGTTACTGAGCCAGAAGGACATGAAGTAGATGATCCGGTTTTTCAAATGAGGATTAAATACTTTGCTGACAAAGCAGTTTTTACACAAAATATAGAACGAAAATCTGCAGCTGCTTTTACCATTAACGCCAGCATATTTTTTATGGTCTGCAATGATAACAGCTGTCTGCCTCCAACAGATAAGGAAGTAAAATTCACATTCAAAAAATCAGATCTGCCGGTTCAAAAAGAAGAAAATCAGGATGTAAGCAACGTTCAAAAAAACACAAATTCGCCTGCAAAAGACGAATCTACAGTTAAACAGGATACCACAAACAACACAACAGATTCTGTTTCTGCCCGCACAGACATTCCTAAAAACGTAAATAATGCGGCTGAAAAAGCTTCAAGAGGAAAAACAGTACCTGAAGAAAGTTTATGGACATTATTTTTCTTCAGCTTTTTAGGAGGTCTTGCGGCTTTGTTTACGCCATGCGTATTTCCAATGATTCCAATGACAGTAAGTTTCTTTACCAAACAAAGTAAAAACAAAGCTGCAGGAATTAAAAATGCAGTGATGTATGGTATTTTTATTATCGTGATTTATGTGATTTTGGGAAGTCTGGTTACTGCCATTTTCGGTGCAGATGCCCTGAATGCTTTAGCTACAAACGTTATTTTTAATATAGTTTTCTTTCTTCTCTTACTGGTTTTTGCGTTGTCATTTTTAGGAGCTTTCGAAATTGTACTGCCAAGTTCATGGCTGACCAAAATAGACCAGAAATCAGAAATTGGTGGCGCTCTTGGCATTTTCTTTATGGCATTAGCCTTAGCTGTAGTTTCATTTTCATGTACAGGACCTATTGTAGGAACATTATTAGTTCAGGCCGCAAGTCAGGCAGGAATTGCGCCAATTGTCGGAATGCTTGGTTTTTCATTGGCAATCGCATTGCCATTTGCCTTATTTGCAGCATTTCCAGGCTGGATGAACTCACTTCCTAAATCGGGTGGCTGGCTAAACTCGGTAAAAGTAGTCTTAGGCTTTTTGGAATTGGCTTTAGCCTTTAAATTTTTAAGCAATGCAGATTTAGTTTTGCAGCTGCATTTATTAGAAAGAGAAGTGTTTCTTGCGATATGGATTGCCATTTTCTCTGTACTGGCTTTTTATTTATTTGGGAAAATCCAATTGTCGCACGATACGCCCGTAACTCATATTTCTGTTGGAAGATTGAGTTTAGGAATTATTGTGTTGTCATTTGTGGTGTATTTGATTCCGGGACTCTGGGGAGCTCCGCTACAATACATTAGCGGATTTCCGCCTGCAAAACAATACAGCGAATCACCAAATGGTTTTGGAAATGCAGTAACACAAAGCACAGAAAAACAAGCACTACCGGAAGGTGCGGAAAGCGGTCCAAACGGAATTCCGACTTTTCATGATTATCAGCAGGGTTTAGCTTATGCCAAAAAAGTAAACAAACCCATAATGATTGATTTTACAGGATATGCCTGCGTAAACTGCCGTAAAATGGAAGAACGCGTCTGGCCGGATCCTAAAGTTTTGAATGTTTTAAATAACGATGTTGTTTTGATTTCTTTATATGTAGATGACAAAAGACCACTGCCAAGTGAAGAACAGGTTGTGTCTAAAATTACCGGTAAAGTCTTGAAATACACAGGACAGAAATGGAGTGAACTGCAGATTTTAAAATACAAAACCAATGCGCAGCCTTATTACGTTTTAATGGATCATGAAGAAAATGATCTAAACAAACCCTCTGCTTATAATCCGGATATTAACGGATATTATCAGTGGCTTCAGGAAGGAGTTCGGAACTTTAAGAAATAATAAAAAGGTGTGTTTAGTTTTTTATTTCCCCATAGAAGCGTAGATTTTTTGTGAATTTAAAAGAGGCATTTCATTTATTTAAACAAACATAGCAGGCATTCAGACTATGTGTGGAGAAATGAGTTTCTCTTTTATAATCTTTTCAAAAAAAAATAAAAGCTATGTGTCTATGTGTTTAAAACAAAAGATACCGACAAAAATAAAATATCAATGAAAATCTTTCAATCAAAATATTGGGCTTTTATCCTTTTAATCGGATTTAAAAGCGCTGCCCAGTTTTCCACTACAATTCCGTTGAGCAAAGATGTTGTCTCCGGAAAATTAAAAAACGGAATGAAATATTATGTACTTCATAATGCGTTTCCAAAAGACCGCGTCAGTTTTTATTTTGCCCAGAATGTGGGAGCCATTTTAGAAAATGACGATCAAAACGGATTAGCACATTTCCTGGAACATATGGCTTTTAACGGAACACAAAACTTTGAAGGAAAAGGCATTATTGATAGGCTGGAAAAAAAAGGTGTTCGTTTTGGTGACGATATCAATGCTTACACTGCACAAGATCAGACCGTTTATAATCTAAGCAATGTCCCTGCCACAGATGAAAAACTGGTAGATTCCTGTCTTTTGGTATTGCATGACTGGTCGGGTTTTCTTTCTTTAAAAGATACAGAAATAGATGCAGAACGCGGGGTAATCAGAGAAGAATGGCGTACAAGACGTGACTCAGATTTCAGATTGCATTTAGAAACCGATAAAACACTTTACAAAGGATCTAAATATGCAAAGCGTGATGTAATTGGCGATTTAAATATTATTAATAATTTTGATTATCAGGTTCTTAGAGATTATTATAAAAAATGGTACCGACCAGATTTACAGGCTGTTATTGTAGTGGGCGATATCGATGCGAAAGAAATAGAAAAGAAAATTATTGCTGCTTTTTCTTCAATAGAAATGCCAAAAAATGCGGCAGAACGTTATTATGTTTCAATTCCAAAAAACAAGGGAATAGAATATGTATTAGCCAAAGATAAAGAAGCGCAGGAAACTTCTATCGTGCTTTATTATAAAAAAGATTTTGATAAAGTAAAGAACAACGAAACGATAAAAAGAGATTTGGTCAATAATTTAGCTGCCGATATGATCAGCAGACGTTATGAGGAATTTATTCAAAATAACGAAACTTCGGTACTTAAAATGGCAGCCGGCCCTTCAGAAGTATCAAGATTAATAGATGCATACACCTTATATGTTGTTCCAAAAAATAATAAAACAGCAGCAGGTTTCAGAGAAATGATGATCGAAACCGAAAGGGCAGTTCGTTACGGATTTACGCAGAAAGAATTAGACCGAAACAAAGAAAGTGTTTTAAGTTATTACGAAAATCTGGTTCAGAATAAAGATAAAATTGACAATAATGAATTCGCAGAAGAGCTGGTTAATTATTTCCTGAAAGCAGCACCATTTGAAAGTATTGAAACGCAATATGAAAGCATCAAAAACAGGCTCTCATCGATTACCCTTGCAGAAGTAAACCAGGCCGTTAAAAAATTACAGACAACCGATAATATTGTCATGACAGTTACCGGTCCGGATAAAAGTGATATTGTTTATCCTGCAAAAGAAGAGTATGTAAATATTATGGCGACGGTAAAGAAAATGCCGTTGGAAAAATACAAAGAAACCAATACAGATGAGCCTTTAATAACAGCAGAACTAAAAGGTTCTAAAGTTATAAAAGAGACTCCAATTAATGGTATCAACGGTGCAAAAAGTTATGTTTTAAGTAATGGAGCGAAGATTGTTTTGTATCCGACCACTTTAGCCAAAGACGAGGTTTTGTTTTCGGCTTTTAGTTTTGGAGGAAGTTCATTAATCAAAACAGCAGATATTCCGTCTTCGCAAATTGCGGTAAGTCTGGTAGAAAGTTCTGGTTTGGGAGCTTTTAAAAGCACTGATTTAAAAGATAAACTAAATGGGAAAGTTGCGAATGTTAGGCCTTACATTACAGAATTAACTGAAGGTTTTCAAGGCTCAGGCAATCAAAAAGATTTTGAAGTTTTGCTGCAGCTTTTATATTTATACTTTGAGCAGCCAAGATTTGATAAAGATTCGTATACGAGAATGCTGGCAGGGTTTAATAACTCGTTAGAAAATGCTGCTAATACAAATCCGAAAGTTTTTCAGGATACAATCTCACAGCTGAACTATAATCGTAATAAAAGAGTACCATTGTTTAATGAAGATTTTTTGAAACAATTGAGCTTCGAAAAAGCTTCGGAATTGTATAAAGAAAGAATTCAAAATGCAGCCGATTTTACGTTCGTATTTACTGGAAACTTTCCGGAAAATGCAATTCCATTATTGGAAAAATATATCGGAAGCATCTCTTCAAATCCAAATCAAAAGGAAAAGTATATCGACAATCATCTTGATCCGGCAGATGGAACTTCCAAACAATTATTAGTTCGCGAAATGAATGTGCCAAAGGCAAGTGTTTACATTCGTTTTGTAAAACAGTTTCCGTATACTTATAAAAACATCTTTACAATCCACATTCTATCGGAATTATTATCTAAAAAGTATTTGGATTTAATTCGGGAACAAGAAGGCGGAAGTTATGGCGTTCAGGTATCTAATTCTGTAAGCCGTCTTCCGTCAGATCAATATTCAATGACAATAAATTTTGACAGTGATCCTGAAAAAGAAGAAAAACTGACTAAAATTGTCTACGAGCAGATTGATTTAATGCAGCAAAAAGAAGTCAAAGAAGAAGATATTCAAGCCGTAAAAAATACAATTTTAAAATTAAGGGCAGAAAAAGTTTTAACGAACAGTTTCTGGCTTGGAACCTTAAATAACATGCTGATGAATAATGATGATTTTAAGGACGATAGTATCTACAGGAAAACATTAAACGAAATAACTGCAGCAGATATAAAGGCTTTTGCGAAACAATTTTTTACACAGCCTAAAACTGTAGAAGTGGTTATGAAATCGAAAAATTAAACCGTTTAGCGGTCTTATAAAATTTATTGGTTTTTCATTCATTATTATTTTAGAAGTATTTGAATTAGTAAGCTTGTACATTATTTGAAAAACCTAAAAGAGCTGTTTTGCCAACAGCTCTTTTTAATTTGTAATAATTTTAAGTAAAAAAAGGAATAATGATATCGTATTGAGGTAATATCAATACACATTACATCACAATCTGATTATTGAAACAAAAGCCATTATGGATTGTATATTTTTTATTTGAGTATTTCTTATTTCTAATTTATTCTTTATCAATAAATACGCATCCGTAAAAATGTATCATGACTTCGGATATTTGTATAACTGGCTGCCACCTTCGGTAGTCTAACTTTGCCTCATTATTAATAACATAAAAAAAGCATAATGAGCAAAACAATTTTAATTACAGGAGCATCATCAGGATTTGGATTGATGTTAGCAAATGATCTTTACAAAAAAGGATATAATGTAATTGGCACTAGCAGAGAGCCGGAAAAATACATTGGAAAATTGGCCTTTAAATTATTGAAATTAGATATAGATGATGACAACTCTATTCATTCATTTGCCACACAAGTTTCAAATGAAATCAAACAATTAGATGTCCTGGTAAACAATGCGGGCTTTATGGTTACAGGAATTGCAGAAGAAACACCTATTGATGTTGCAAGAAAACAGTTTGAAACTAACTTTTGGGGAACAGTTAAGGTGACCAATGCTTTGCTTCCAAAATTAAGAAAACAAAGATCAGGACAGATAATTACTGTAAGTTCTATTGTTGGTTTAATCGGCCCACCAAATTTGTCCTACTATTCCGCATCAAAACATGCCGTTGAAGGGTATTTTAAAGCGTTGCGATTGGAGTTAAACCAATTCAATATAAAAGTAAGTGTAGTTGAGCCAATTTGGTTCAAAACAAATTTAGGTAATCATGCTGTCTCTTCTAAGGGCAATGCCATTAGCGACTATAATAATTATAGAAAAAAAGTTGATGCTCTGACTCAAAAAGGTTTAGATGAAGCCCAAACACCAGAACCAGTAGTTAACATTATTACTAAAATAATAGGAACTAAAGAACCAAAATTTAGCAATCCAGTTGGCAAACAGTCGGGAATGATTGTTTTCCTTCAAAACTTCGCTCCAAAGATGCTTGAAAGCTCTATATTAAAAAGCCTAAAATAATTTAAAAATAACAGTTCTTATCACAGGCAGCGGTTCAGGAATTGGTTATGAAACGGCAAAATTATTAGTTGATAAAGAAAATAAAGTAATTATTGTTGGAAGAACATAAAGTAAATACCAGCAAGTACATCAACAAAAGAAATAACTATATGGATACACCTGCCGAAACTCACAATTAATTATGATGATAAACGATAAAATTATTACCCACGCTGAACTTGTTGTGAATTCAGCATTCATTGATGTAGTGCTTTATAACGCAATTCAAACCAAAGATTTAATTTTACTTGAAGAAGGCACTGAAATTTTTAAATTAACAAGAAAAAAAGAAGAGCCTAATACGCTGGTGATTTTTACTATTTATACTTCAAAAGAATTGTATGAGTGGCATCTTGAACAAATTTATGTAAAAAGTTTTTTTGCCTTCCTCGATGGTAAATTGACAGCTGCACCGAAAGTAACCTATCTGGAGGAAGCCTGATAATAATAAGTAGCTTATCAAAAATCTACAGTTTAATATCGTAGATTTTTGATACATTTATAGAGTATAAAAAATGGAACATTACAAAACAATAACAGCGCTTTATACCACAAACGGATTTCCACCTCCGGAGAATCCATTGCTGGGCTTGGTAACCTTTGATGATATCAGAGGCTGTACATTTGTCGAGACAGAATTTACCTTGGGTTTTTACAAAATAGCTTTAAAAAAAGTAAAATCCGGGACAGTTAATTATGGAAAAACAAAATACGACCACGATAATGGTTCTATGTTTTTTTTAAAGCCGAATCAGATTATTCAAATGAACGATATAGAGCTTACCGAAAAAGGCTTTATGGTTTACATTCACGAAGATTTCTTATTTAACCATTCTCTACATTCCACCATCCAAAAATATGGTTTCTTCGACTACGAAGCTAACGAAGCTCTGCATTTATCGCCCAATGAAGAAGAAACACTTTCGGATTTGTTTCATAAAATAAAGAGTGAATATTATAATAATCAGGATGAGTACAGCAGAGATATTATTCTTACTCATATTGATTCAATTTTAAAATATTCTCAACGTTATTATAAGCGACAATTTCTAAATAGAAAACCTATTTCCGGGACTACTGTTTCAAAATTCACAGAAATTTTGAAACAGTATTTTGAAAGCGGAAAACTTCAAAAAGAAGGATTGCCAACCGTAAAATATTTGGCATCCGAATTAGCACTTTCCCCAAGATATCTCAGCGATTTACTCAAGCAGGAAACAGGAAAAACGGCTTTGGAACATATTCACATTTTTTTAGTTACGGAAGCAAAAAACTTATTATTAAGTACCAATAAAACTGTAGCGGAGACGGCTTATGAATTAGGCTTTGAAAATCCGCCTTATTTCTCCAGGCTGTTTAAAAAAGAAGTGGGCATGACACCTAAAAAATTTAGAGACAATTCTTTAAACTGATTTAAAATTGCAGCATTTAGTAAAGCTATTTTAGTTTTTATAATTCTTTAGCCTCTGCAGCATGTTTATAAGCATCTTCATTAAATTCAGGTTGATTTTTCTTTCTTTGCTCAACTGTCTCAGAATGGTTTAGTGTATTACAACTTGCTGAACCCCATACATGCTAAATAGAAGCGAGAGTTAATTGCCAATATCATATTTATTAAAAAGATAAACATAACTTCGGGAAGAATTTTCAATATGCTAAAAGAGCTGCCTCCATTACCCGATCTGGTCGATTTCTATACTTTTAAGTTTTGATATATAGAGCTGTATAAATTATTACTCCATTTGTAAAATCCCTTTTTCAACCGCTGTTAACAGCGCGTGATAATCTTTATCGTTTTGCTTGCTGTAAGCAATGGAAAAGCGACCGATTGCATTTTTAAATTTGTCACTTCTACCTATATAACCAGCTATGGCAGGAGCTTTTCCTGTTCTTGCATGTGCCTGGGCGAGTGCCCATCCACACGAGTTAGCGTAATGCACCAGATTCTTGAAATTCATAGTTTCAATAACTGGTTTTATTTTTGCATCCCGCATTTGCCTTACGTAGTAATGTCGACCGTTATTATCAGATGTCCATCCTAGGAAAATATCAGAAGCGGATTGCATTAATCGCTGACCATTTACTACCCGCTGACCGTGATGTTCGTATTCACTTTGGCTTGTAAAAGGTGTAAGTACGCTTTGATAAGCTTCTTTAAACTGAAGGAATAGTGGATCTCCTGAATCAGAAAGCAAGAGAATAATTCCGCACCATGTACCAACACTTCCAACTCCGACAACTTTTACAGCTACATCCTGGATTTTATAATTTTCGAGTAATACTTTACGGTCGTCAGCAAGGGATTCCTTGTATCGAATAAATGCATTTTCAGCGCGATGGAAAAAAATGTCCTGTTTACTGTCTTCCAGATGATAAATAAGGGGAGGATTGTCTAAAATTCTGGCTTTTCCATCATTTACCTCGGTCATTTTTTCAAATTCTTTTTCGTGAGGAGTTCGTTCGGAAGCCTTTTCGAGCCGTTTTTGATCCAGCTTTTTTGAGAGGCTGTCGTTGCCGGACTTTATCATGTCTTCAAACCTAATGTCTTCGTACCAAACCTGTAATGCGGACATTTTTGCATATTTCCTCATTTTTTTTACGTAACTGGTAACAACTATTTCAGCTATTTCTTTACATTTAGTTTTAGAAAAGGCCTTATGTTTTGCTGCAATCGTAAAACTGGTTGCAAGACGTTTGATATCCCATTCCCACGGAGCGACTGCTGTTTCATCAAAGTCATTTATGTCAAAGATAATGTTGCGTTCCGGTGTAGCAAATCCGCCAAAATTCAACAAGTGACAATCGCCACATACCTGAATGTGGAGGTCCGTAGATTTTTGATATCCAAGATCATTAGCCATAATTCCGGCGGCACCTCGAAAATGTGTAAAAGGCGATTCCAAAATACGCTGGTATCTTATTGGCAGCAATTCTTCAATGCGTCCTCTTGTTCGTTCGATATGCAGGTCTACTACGTTGCGCTCCATTAACTGAAATTTTCCGTGTGATGTCCTGGAGCAGTTTTTTCTTAACGAGCGGCCAAATTTATATTGATCTTTTCTGTTTTGTTTGAGCTGCTGTAAATTTGTGATTTCGGTATTCTCGGAACTCATTTTTTTATTTTTATTAGATGACGTGTTAGCTATAAAAAGCAGAATGCATTGAAGGCTTTAAAAAGAAAAGCATCAATATATGCATCTGCCGGAACTACCACTATATCAGTTGCTCAATAGAGTATTCGGATTGTTATGATTTTATCAATTTTTAACGATCAATTATCTTACAATAGAAAATCGCCATGACCTTGCTTTTCAAGTACACCACAGAATTCACTATCGAGATAATCTGATTCTTTGCTAAAGCACATTAACGGTTCCTTTACTGATCGATAATTTTGCTCCAAATGATTGCGTTCATGTGTTTCCATAAAAAGCTGTGTTTCCTGAGCTATAAGAATTTGTTGATTATAATTATTGTAGTTAGTTGTTTTCATTATAAGTGGCTTTAATTTAGCAATTAGTATATCAAATTTAACAATACACAACATTTATATTTTTATATCATTTACATTTAGAAGTTGTTTAATTTTCAGTTTGTCAATACTTTAATTAAGTACTGTATTAAGCGATTGTAGATGAAGTATTTCATTTAACAGTACTTATAATTTTGAAATAATTAATGAATTAAATGTAAGCTTAATGAGTTGACCAGAAACTACATTTAATCTTCAGAATTTTTAAATAAATCCTATAAAAAATAGAATTTGTAGTCCCACAAATAAAGAGGTTTTTTATTAAATGCTTTTTGAAAAGACAACTACTTTTAATAGAAAGCATTTGACAAAAAGTAGGGAGAAAGTGGGTTTTATAAAGGATTACAAGCTTTAGTTAATAAGAAAAAAAATCAAAATGCCTATATCTACTTGTACTATAAAAGATACCGAGATCATCTGGATTGATGCTGTTGACCCAACAAGCGAAGAACTCGCTGCTGTTAGTGAAAAGTATAATCTAAATTCTTATGCATTATTAGATTGTCTTGACCCGGATCATCTTCCTAAATATGAAGAGCATAATAATACTCATTTCATTATTATAAGAGTTGTTAATGATAATAACGAAAAATTGCAGACCGTTCAGAGTTTGAGCTGCAAAATCGCCATTTTTTATAACGAATCCTTTATTATCACGGTACATCGTACGGCACAGCCGTTAATTTCGGTTATAAAAGAAACGTATGTGGATACCGGTAAAGTTAAAACAAGTACAGGCATCGTAATTCATATTGTTCGGGATGCATTACATTCTTTTGAAAAGCCTGCTATTGATTTATCTAATGAAATAGATGGTTATGAATCGAAATTATTTTTGAAAAAAAATATTCCCACAGATATGATCGAAGCTATTTATTATCTGAAAAACAGGGCAGGGTTGTATAAAAAACTGCTGCTCCTTAGTAATGAGGTTGTAAATTCAATTCGTACTGAGGATGAAGAAGCTCCTGCACTTCGCGATGTTCATGATCTTCATACCAAGCTTTTAATGCTTAATGATCAGGTTCAGGAAGATGCTAAAGAATTGCTCAATATTTATCTTTCGTTATCAGCCAGAAAAACAAACGATGTCATGAAAGTACTCACCGTATTTTCAGTCTTCTTCATGCCATTGACTTTTATAGCAGGTATTTACGGAATGAATTTCAAATTTATGCCAGAACTTAATTATTATTGGGCGTATCCCATCACTCTGATTGTAATGGTTTTGGTTTCAATAATCATTTTTCTTTGGTTTAAAAGAAAGAAATGGCTTTGATAGCGGAGTGTTAAAATACTTTAAATAAAATGAAAACAGAACGAAAATGAAAACAGAACGAAAATGAAAACAGACGTAATTAAAAAGCGAATTGCAATTTTAGGCGGAGGACCAAGTGGACTGTTTATGTATAAAAGACTCATAGAATCCGGAAAATCTGATTTTGAAGTGGATATTTATGAACGAAAAAATACTCTTGGCGCAGGAATGCCCTACAGCCAAGAAGGAGCAAATGATGAACATGTAACAAATGTATCAGATAACGAAACGCCGGCAATAGTCACTTCAATATCAGAATGGATTTTAACCGTTCCAGCAGATCTATTGGCAAGGTTTAATATTGATACTGATAAATTTAATGAGTATAAAGTATTGCCAAGATTACTTTTTGGATGTTATCTTGCCGACCAGTTTAAGTTACTACAGCAGAAAGGAGAAGAGTACGGAATAGCAACGCGAATTCATTATCAAACCAATGTTGAGGATATTAGTTACAACAAACAAGGTAAAGAAGTATGGGTAGAAACCTCTACTGGTAAAGATAAATTTGATTATGTAGTAATTTGTACCGGACATAACTGGCCAGTGCGATATGAAGGAAAAGTGAAAGGATATTATGATGCTCCATATCCGCCATCAAAACTTCTACTTAAACTGAATCACGCTGTAGCGATAAAAGGGTCTTCATTGACTGCCATTGATGCCATACGAACACTTGCAAGACAAAATGGTTCATTTGAAAAAGATGAAGATGGAAATGTAAGCTTTCAAAGTCATGCCGAAAGCCCGGATTTTAAAATGATTATGCATTCCAGAAGCGGAATGCTTCCTGCGGTTCGGTTTCATCTGGAGGATTCACATCTTAATAACAGCTCACTTCTTACTGAAGAAGAAATTGAACTGCACAGAAAAAATAATGACGGTTTTCTATCCTTGGACTTTGTTTTTCAAAAAGATTTTAAAGAAATTTTCAAGGATAAAGACCCTGATTTTTATAGCAGGGTTAAAGACCTGAGTATTGAAGATTTTGTTTTGGAAATGATGGAGCTTCGCGAACGTCTGGAACCATTTCAGCTTTTAAAAGCAGAGTACATTCAGGCAGAGAAATCGATAAAAAGGCAGGAATCAGTATATTGGAAAGAAATGCTGGCAGTGTTGAGTTTTGCTATGAATCATCCTGCAAAATACCTTTCGGCCGAAGATATGCAGCGCCTTCAAAAAGTGCTTATGCCTTTAATTTCAATTGTAATAGCATTTGTTCCGCAAAAATCCTGTACCGAATTATTGGCCCTTCACTCTGCAGGCGTTTTGGATATTATTTCCGTTGGGGCAGAAAGTACAATAGAACCTCAAAATGATGGAGGAATTTTATATCATTTTTCTGATCAGGACAATAATCCTAAGTCGGTGTATTATGAAACTTTTATTGATTGTGTAGGTCAGCCTCATTTATCTTATGCTGATTTTCCTTTTAAAAGTTTAATCTCGCAAAAAGCAATTACACCAGCCAAAATAAAATTCAGGTCAAAAGAAATAGGTCATCTGGCTTTTTCACAAGGTAATAATTCCGTAGAAAAAGACAGTACCGGAACCTACTTTTTAAGCGTATCGGGAATTGCTATTAATGATAATTTTCAAATTATTGATGAGTATGGAGCGTATAATGAAAATCTATACATTATGGCCGTTCCTTACATTGGCGGTTATAATCCTGATTATTCGGGATTAGATTTTTGTGAAGCAGCGTCATTACGCATTTTAAATAGCATAGAGAAAAATGAAATGAGCTAATTATATTTCTCCAAATTATGAAATATTTTGTTTTAGTACTTACTACTTTAATCAAAAAAAAAAATTCTGTTTTGACTATACGGGCTCTAAAATTTTATAATATTCACTTTTTTTCATAAAACATTTCCCATTTCTCAATTTTTAAAATCATATATTTGTTTTAGAAAATTACAAAATTATACCACATGCAAAACAACTTCCTGGGGGGCTTAAAAGACCACGAAAATAAATTACTAACAATATGGTCTAAACTTCTCATTGAGAGTGGATCAGATGATGGAGCAGTAGAAGAAGAGGAATCTAAAGAATTTGCGTCTATTTTTTTAAGTGCATTGGCAACATTAAAGGGCAAATTTCAGGATTCCCCAGAATTTGAAAAGGTAGAGGATTTAATTGTAGGTATTTCATCTTCAAGAGGAAAGCGTGGATTTTCTCCAAGAGAAAATGCTCAATATTTGACTACTTTCAAACAAGCCTCTTCACAAATCCTTTCAGAACTGATAAAAGATTCAGAACAATTATATCAAGCTAATTTGCAGTTGAATGAGATTCTTGATAATATGACTATTATGACTTTCGAGGCTTTCATGAGAGGCAGAGAAGATGTAATATCAAGACAGGTGGATGAAATCAGCGAAATTTCTACTCCGGTTATTACCGTATGGGAAGGTATCGTTGCTTTACCGATTATTGGAACTTTAGACAGCTCAAGAACACAGATTGTAATGGAAAATCTACTACAGCAAATTGTAGATACCGGAAGTTCCATTGCTATACTTGATATTTCGGGTGTTCCTGCAGTAGATTCTCTTGTGGCACAGCATCTTATTAAAACTGTCAGCGCTACACGCCTGATGGGGGCAGAATGTATTATCAGCGGTATTCGTCCTGAAATTGCACAGACTGTAGTGCATTTAGGAATAGATCTTACCGGGATTATCACTAAAGCTACGCTTGCAAGTGCTCTTAAAACAGCATTTGATATGCTGCAGCTTACAGTCGTTAAAAGAAAAATAGTTTAAGATTTTAAAATTAATATGGATAGAATTCCTATACTAAAAATGGGTGATTTTCTACTTGTTACCATACAAGTGGATTTGTACGACCAACTTGCAGAAAATCTTGAATCAGATTTAATTAACACCATAAGTAAGCACAGTTCAAAAGGAGTATTAATTGATATATCTGCTGTTTCTATAATCGACTCCTTTATGGGGCGTATCTTAGGAAATATAGCTGTAATGTCTAAAATAATGGATGCACAAACAGTAGTTGTTGGAATGCAGCCAGCTGTTGCTATAACACTTGTTGAACTTGGATTATCCTTAAACGGAGTTATAAGTGCCCTTAATGTTGAAAGAGGCATGGATCTACTGCGCTCAAAAATGCACACCAGCGATAATGAAGAGCAGGATTATGACGACGATAACCAATAGTAAAGAAGAAGCTGTAATTATAAGAGAACAAGATGTGGTGCCTTTACGCAACCGCGTAAAAGAATACGGGGTGAAAATTGGCATGAGCATTTTGAATCAAACCAAATTGATTACTGCAACAAGCGAACTTGTCCGTAATCTCCTGAAATATGGAGGTGGCGGTAAAGTCATCATTGAATCGGTCAGTAACGGACGTGATAATGGAGTAAGAGTAACTTTTATTGATAACGGTCCTGGAATAGCAGATATAACGTTGGCTATGAAAGATGGATACAGTACCGGCAAAAGCTTAGGATTAGGGCTTCCCGGTACAAAAAGGCTTGTCAATGAATTTGATATTAAAACAGAACTAGGAAGCGGAACTACCGTTACTATAACAAAATGGAAAAATGGATAATACGTTTTCCAGCTATAAAATTGACGATCGCAGTCTGATTGCATTTATAAAAAGAGAAATACACAACCTTGCACTTCATATAGGATTTACACCGCACAGAGCCGCTGAGACAGATATTATTGTGGCAGAATTAACTTCTAACCTGATCAAATATGCAAACGGAGGAGAATTGTTGTATCGTGCTAATTTAGAAGATGGGTTTAAAATAATCGAAATATATTGCCTGGACAAAGGAGTCGGCTTTGAAAATTTAGCCAAAGTAATGAACGATGGCTATTCTTCATCTAACACGCTAGGTCACGGATTAGGAGCTATTAAAAGATTGAGTAACGATTTTCAGATCTACTCCATGAAAAACTGGGGATGTGTACAATATATCAAAATTGGTGAAAAGGCGGATTTAGCTTTGTCACCTTTGCAGAATGGTTTGAACTATGCTGCTATTGCGATAAATTACCCCGGTGAAAAAATTTGCGGAGACGGTTATCATATTAAATCAGCTAAAAAAGGTTTTCAAATTTTTTTAGGCGATGGTTTAGGTCATGGTGAAAATGCAAATGAAGCTGTACAACTGGCTATTAAAGCCTTTAAACAGTCGATAGAGACAGAACCTTCAGAAATTCTCAGAGATATTCATTCCAAGGTTAAAAAGAGCAGGGGACTTGTGGGAACAATAGTATCGGTGGATTATAAATCAGAAGTATGGAATATATGTGGTATTGGCAATATAAGTACCCGTATTTATGACGGTTTAGAAAATAAAACATATACACCTTACAACGGAATTATTGGACATAATATTCCGCGGACTTTAAACAATACGATCGTTCCTTATAAAAAACATCAAATTATTGTCATACACAGTGATGGATTACGAACAAGGTGGAATCTAAACGAAATGACTTCAATAGTAAAACAACATTCGGGCATAATAGCATCAGCGATCCTTAAAGAAAACATTAGAGGAACGGATGACGCATCAATTCTTGTCGGTAAAATAATGTAAGTGCCATGAAAGAGATTATAAAAATAAATCTTGATAATGAAATGGACTTGATACTTGCCCACAAAAGATGTATGAAAATTGCTGAAATGTGTGGTATGCCTTCATCATTCCAGACGAGATTTTCAACAGCGGTTTCTGAAATTGCCAGATGTGCAATTGCAAAAGGCAAAAATTCACTTCTGGTGCTTGGCATACATACCATTAAGGCAACACAAAAACAAATTGTAGCAATCATTACTGATAGTGTTGATTTAAAAAGCTGTAACCCGGAGGCCTTTAATTATGCGTCTAAAATTTCCGGTGATATCGAATACAATTTTAAAGGCAATCAATCTACTACAAGAATTATTCAGCCAGTGTTTTCGCCCGGACTTCTTTCAGAAACAAAGATTAAATCCTTTATTGATTATTTTAAGTTTGAACCTCCTTTATCTCCATATGACGAGATCAGGAAAAAAAACATTGAACTAATTGCTCTTTCTGAGAAGCTGGCAGAAAGTGAAAACCGATACAGAAAATTAGCCAATGCAATACCAATTTTGATTTGTGAGGTTAATGACCGAAATAAGGTCTTACTTTATAATGAATCCTTGGCTAATTTTTTTAAAGTGCCTCCACCTAACTTTGAAAGAAAAAATTTAATGAATTTTGTTCATCCTGATGATATTGAAATAATTGCAGAAGGGTGGGCTAAAGCAAAATTAAACCGTACTTCTTTTTCTGGAGAAATCAGAATCACAGATACTTATGAATACTCCTGGCATCTTGTTACTATGATTCCAAATAAATCAGAAGATGGCTCTTTCAACAGCTGGCTGGTTTATTTTACAGATATCAATGCGCAAAAGATGATCGTTGAAACGCTGAAAGATAATTCAGAATTAAAAATGATTCAGCGTGAATTAGAAAGTGCCAATTCTAAATTAATTTTTAAAAATAAGGAGTTAGAACAGTTTGCTTATATTGCCAGCCATGATTTACAGGAACCGCTTCGCAAAATTATGATTATGCTTTCTCGCGCCGGCGAACAGTTATCAGAAAAGCAAAAGAAGGAATATTATTTTGACCGAATTACAATATCAGCAACGCGATTATCAGAGTTAATTACGGATGTCCTGAATTATTCCAGAATAGACAATAGTAAGCAAATTTTTGAACAAGTGGATCTTAATGAAATAGCTGAGGAAATTCTAGGTGATTTAAGCATGATCATTGAAGAAAAAAATGCGGTAATTACTATTGAACCTTTACCACGGGTTTTAGGATTAAATACGCAGCTGCGCCAATTGTTTTACAATCTTGTAAATAATGCACTTAAATTTAATACGACACTACCCGTTGTTACAATTTCTGCGAAAATAATGCCCGATGACGAAGATCAATTGGCTTTGTCCGGCAGTTATGACATCATTTCAATTACGGATAACGGAATTGGAATTGATACCCAATATTCAAGCCGCATCTTTAATATGTTCCAGCGATTGCATGAAAGAGACCAATTCGGTGGAAACGGAATAGGTCTTGCGCTCTGTCGACGTATTATTGAAAATCATAACGGAATAATTAATTTTACAAGTACGCCTGGAACAGGCACTGTGTTCTGGATTTATTTGCCAAAAAAACAAGGATAATCACATTGACGTTTTAAATAATTGTAAGTGTGTCGAAATCCAGTTCCTTTAAACAAATAAATTATAAATTATTATCAGTAAAGGGCGGAACAATCCGGTAATGTTTCAGATTAGGTGTTTTTATAAAATGACAGCGTAATGAACTGAAAGAATATAAAATTTTAATCATTGAGTAGAAAAAGAGACGACCAACTGGTCGTCTCTTCTATTTTCAGACCTTAAAAAGCCTTTTCATTTTGATGCTATTAGACTTTCTTTTAATCAGAAAAAGACAGAGAATGAGCGCTAGTCTTTTCTGCTTAAAGTAGTTAGTAACAACAGGATTAAAATTCGACAGACGGTTAGAAGAGAGATATCTATGTTTAAATCATCCTGTAAATTAGCGGACTAAGTTTAAAATTAATTAAATTCTTAAATTTTATTCTCGCTAATTTGACAGAACCCAAAAGAGACTTTACTAAATAGATTGATTAGCAAAGATATTGTTGAAAGTGTTTTATATTTTGTTTTAAATTGTATATATATTAATTTAAATTGTAATTTATTATAAAATTGTCTTCTATTTCGTAAATAATTAGAATATAGTTTAAAAAAGGGATAATATAGTATTAGGATGTGGTAATATAAACATTTTTGTTAACTTCAATTTAACATAATTTTACAAGTGTCAATAACACACTAATAAATTGTTAAATTATTAAATCAACCACACATGTTTTTACAAGTACTGTAATATCATCCTTTTACAAAGGCAAGATGTTCTTTACATTTTTATTACTGTTTGTTGTTTTTAGCTCTTTTTCTCAACAGAAAATCAGCGGTAAAATTACAGATGTAAATAATGTTCCTCTACCTGGAGTATCAGTCTTAGAGAAAAATACAACGAATGCTGTTTCAAGTGATTTTGATGGAAACTTTGAAATAGTAACGAAGGGAAATAGTCCTGTATTAGTTTTTTCCTATTTGGGATTAAAAACAAAAGAAATAAAAACAGACGGCAAAAAAAATTTAAATATAGTTTTAGAATCAGATGTAAATGAATTAAGTGAAGTTGTCTTAATTGGATACGGTACTCAAAAAAGAGGTGAAGTTACCAGTGCAGTCGCCACAGTAAAAGCAAAAGACTTTACACAAGGTGCCGTTCGTGATGCTTCTGAATTAATTGTAGGTAAAGTGGCTGGTTTAGTGATTTCAAACGGATCCGGTGACCCGCTTGCATCGCCATCAGTTTCTTTACGTGGAATTTCATCCTTACAGGGAGGAACTACTCCGTTGATATTAATTAATGGTATTCCCGGATCATTTGATAGTGTTGCTGTAAATGATATTGCTTCTATTGATGTACTTAAAGATGCTTCGGCAGCGGCAATTTACGGTACTCGAGGTGCTAATGGAGTTATTTTGATAACAACAAAAAACGTAAATCGTGACATTCCAAATACATTAACATACACAGGTTATACTGCAATATCCAGTTTTGCAAAAAAAGCAAATTTTTTAGATGCAGGACAATATAGAAACTTACTTGCAAGCGGTCAAAAAATGCCTTTTGTCGATGAAGGTTATAGTACAAACTGGTTAGATGAAATTTCAAGAACAGCAATAAATACCAACCACAATATTAGCATGAAAGGCGGAAGTGCAAAATCTAACTATATCGCTAATATTAATTACGGAAATCAGGATGGTATTTTTTTAGGATCTTATAATAAAGAGCTTAGAGTTTCTTTTGATGTAAATCACGCCATGTTCAATAATAAATTAAAATTTAACCTGAATGTTGTTCGATCCTCACAACAATTTGGAGGTTTCGATTCTAACGTTTACAGACAGGCATTGATTAGAAATCCTACTGCAAGACCACAAGATGATAATGGAAACTGGACCCAAACCAGCAGATTTCAATACTCAAATCCTGTTGCTTCCATATATGAAACCCAAAGACTTAATCAAGCTGATAATACAAGATTGTCGGCAGGTATGACCTTAACCATACTACCGGGCTGGGATGCTGATTTACGTCTTTCAAATGTCAAAAATTCCGGATTAAACGGTTACTATGAAACTAAAAAGAATTATTCGAATACTGTTCAGGGTAAAAATGGTGTGGCTCAAAGATCTGACAGCAGAACAAATCTGGACTTACTTGAATTAACTTCAAAATATGTAAAAACAATTGACAAACATAGTTTTACAGTTTTAGGAGGATATAGTTATCAATATAGTATGAGCGAAGGTGGTTTTGCTTATAATTATAATTTCCCTACAGATGCCTTTTCGTATAATAATATAGGCGCAGGACAAGCGCTTTTGGATGGGAAAGCCAGTATGGGAAGCTCTAAAGAGGATAATAAACTGATTGGTTTTTTTGGACGAGGTACTTATTCATTTGACAATAAATACCACTTATTGGCTAGTGTAAGAAGAGAAGGATCTTCCAGATTTGGAGACAATTACCAATGGGGAACATTCCCATCAGTTTCTGCAGGCTGGACAATCAGTAATGAATCTTTCCTAAAAGATGTTTCATTTGTAAATAATATAAAATTGCGTGCCGGTTTTGGAGAGACAGGAATTATTCCTAACAATTCTTATATGTCGCAAACTTTATTAAACTATCAGGGATATGTTTATAATAATGGATCCTGGATTCAGGGATTAGTACCTGCCAGTAACCCAAATCCTGATTTGCGTTGGGAGAAATCACAAGAAATAAATTTAGGGGTGGATTTTTCATTTTTCAAGAATCGTATCAGTGGTAGTATAGATGTTTACAACAAAAAGACCAAAGATATGTTGTGGGATTATAGTGTTCCGGTTCCTCCTTACTTGTACCCAAGTATTACTGCAAATGTTGGAAAAATGGAAAATAAAGGGATTGAATTCTTATTAAATACAACTCCGGTTCAAACAAAAGATTTTGAATGGAATTCTAGTATGACATTTTCTCACAACGAAAATAAACTGACAAGCCTTTCTAATGACTTATATGAAATTCAGGGAAATTTTATAAATGTTGGAGACGCAGGAGATCCAATTTCATTCTCGACACACAGACTTGAAGTGGGACAGTCAATAGGTAATTTCTGGGGACTAAAATCAGTAGATATTACAGATGATGGTAAGTGGATTATTGAAACTAAAGACGGAACCAGAAAAACATTAACTCCGGATTTATACAATGATGCTAATAAACAATACCTGGGTAACGGAATTCCAAAATACAATGCAGGCTGGACCAATACATTCAAATACAAACAATTTGATTTGGGAGTTGTATTAGTAGGAGCTTTTGGATTTCAAATATTGAATTATCAACGCATGTTTTATGAAAATCCAACTATTAACTACAACATGTTAGATTCATCTCAGGATTTAGTGTATGGCAAAACAAAACTGAATTATTCTCAAACTTACGTGAGTTATTATATAGAAGATGGAGATTATGTAAAAATTAATAATGTAACGCTAGGGTATAATTTAGATGTGAAGAGATTAAAGTTCGTTACTTCAGCAAGGCTTTATGCATCAGGTTCAAATTTAGCCACTTTTACAGGTTACAAAGGATTAGATCCTGAAATCGCTGGAGGTAATGGTTTAACAGCAGGTGATGACAGCAGGGATAAATATCCTACTACAAGAACATTTACTTTGGGAATTAATGTAAACTTTTAAAAAAAAGAAAGATGAAAAGGTCAAGAAAAATTTATAAGATAGCACTATTGAGTATAGTGTTCTCCTTTGCCGGATGTACGAACTTAGATGAAACTGTTTACAGTAATGTTACTGCAGAAGGTACGGTATTGACGTCTGCAGACATAGGAAATATTATGGCACCTTCGTATGCTGCATTCAGAGATATTTATTGGGGATGGGATGGTTTGTTTGATATTAACGAAGAATCTTCAGACTTAATTGTAACACCATTTAGAAACGGAATAGGATGGGGTGATTATTATATCACAATGCATTTGCATACTTGGGGTCCAACATTAAGCCATGCCGAAGCAGGTTGGTCTTATGGTTATCAGGGTATTTTCAAAATTAATAAAGCGATCTATCAAATTCAAAATTTAAAAAATTTAGAAAATGCGGATGCTTACATTAATGAGTTAAGAGCCTTAAGAGCGATCTATTATTATATTTTGTATGATACTTTTAGAAATATACCTATTGAGACAGATTTTATAAATCCGCCGGGATATTTACCTAAGCAAAAGACAAGTCCGGAAGTCTTTGCTTTTATTGAAAAAGAGCTTAAAGAATCACTACCATCTTTAAGAGAAGATAATACAGATGCATCTTATGGAAAAGTGACCAAATGGGCGGCAAAAATGACATTGGCAAAATTATATCTTAATGCAGCTGTTTACATCGGAACACCAAAATGGACTGAAGCTTTAAGTGAAGTTAATGATGTAATTAGTAGTGGTAAATTTAGTTTAGCACCTAATTATTTAGATTCATATAAAATCAAAAATGAAGGTTCACCAGAAGAAATTTTATCAATACCATTTGATGAAAAGTATACAGGCGGTTCTTACTATCCGTTCAAAACGCTTTATGCGGCAAGTCGTGCTACATACGACTTACAGGATTCTCCCTGGGGAGGTAGCGGAGCAATTCCTCAATTTATTGATACTTACGACCCGGATGACAGCAGATTAAAAGAGTGTTGGCTGGGAGGATTGCAATACACGAAGTCTGGCGCCCCTTTATTACTGGAAGATGGTTCACAGTTGAATTATTTAAATTATATGTCAGATGTTAATGGTGCAGAGTTTAATGAAGGATATCGATTAGTGAAATATGAAATAGGTCCCGGAACTTCAGTAAATAGTTCTAACGATGTTCCTTTCTTTAGATACGGAGATGCTTTGATGATAAAAGCAGAATGTTTATTAAGAACAGGAAATCCAGGTGAAGCAGCAACTATTGTAAGTGAAGTAAGAGCCAGGGATTTTAAAGCAAACCCGGGAAAAGCTACCGTAAGCGGAGCTAAATTATCCGGCGGAAGCGTTTATAAATACGGCGAATATTCAAACGGACAAATTACAAAACTCGAGGGCGGAAGTGATATTCAGTATGGGGGGTTCCTTGATGAATTAGCATGGGAATTTGTTGGAGAGCATCACAGAAAACAAGATTTAATCCGTTTTGGAGTTTACACTAAAAAATCATGGTTTTCTCATAAACCAAATGGAGATTTTAGAATTATTTTTCCAATACCCCAAAGTCAGATGGACTCCAATCATAATTTGATTCAAAATCAGGGATATTAATTTTAGAATCTGATTTTAATTGTCAAAGCATTGAATTACAATAGTTTTTTATGGATAGTGATTTTATACTAAACATTAGCAAAGACCAATAAAAGTGCTAAAATTTAGATAAAAAAATGTGATTTTATTTTGAATTAATAAGTATTCGAATAGTGATTTTTATGTAAAAATTACAATTAAATAAACACTAAAAATTTCGTATTATGAAACAAAAAAATATACATTTTAATTCATCTTTAAAACGGATGCTCGTATTAGCATTATTTTTCAGTAATTATTTAGCAAATGCACAAACTAATTTAGCATTACTAAATTCTACACAAACATCGACTTCTTTTGTTTCCGGATGGGAAAGTCTTAATGCTGTTAATGATGGCTTTACGCCCTTAAACTCAGCAGACAGAACACATCCGATTTACGGCAATTGGAACGGAGATGCAGATTATAACAAATACAATTGGGTCGAATATCAATGGAACTTCGCACATAGCATTAGCAGCGTTGCTGTTTACTGGTTCTCAGATGACGGTGGATTACTGGCACCATCTGACGCCCTTATAGAATATTGGGACGGTCTTGAATGGGTATCTGCGGGCAACATAGGTAATGCTCTAGATACCTTTAATACGCTGAACAATTTGTCTTTTAAAGCCAGTAAAATTAGAGTCAAAATGAAAAGTGACACGTCTACCGGAATTATTGAATTTCAGGTTTTTGGAAGTGAAACTACAGTATGCGACCTTACTCCAATTAGCTCTGGTGTGACGATAAACGGAAGTTCGAAACAGCAAAATTATGCTGTAGTCAATGTTGATGATATTGTTGAATTTAGTGCTGCATATCCGGCAAATACAACTGGAGGAAAAATGAAATGGACAGGTCCAAATAATTTCACCTCAAATCAACAAACTATTACATTACCAAATGTAAAAGCTAATAATTCAGGTATTTATACTTTTACCTATGTGAATGAGTGTGGAAGTACAACCACAACAGATTTTTATTTAACAGTAAAAGAACCCATAAGTCAATTTACTAGCTGGCCTGCATACGATAATACCTTACATTATGATTTTAAGAGCGACTATCCCACTTTTCCGGCGCCTATTAAAAATCTGGAAGAAGATTACCCTGGATATCCGGGGTGTAATATGGCCACAAGCCGAAATTATGGTTCATGGACATTCGTAGCCGGACCTAATGCAAATCCATTGGCAACAACCGCCGCCGCAGATGGATTATTAAAACGTCTTGATGAAGATTTTAATTACTTAAGAGACAATATGGGATGGCCTCCGGACAAGTTATATAGAAATGGCTACCGTAGTTCAGTTTATTTATTTGGATCAGGATTATGTACAGACACTGCTTCAAATACAGAGCTCGGAGGCTGGCAAAGCGGCGTTGCTACTCAGGATGGAGAATCCTGGCCAATGATATTATTGTCCTATTACCCGGTGAATAGTTTCGACCCTAATACTACATTACCCGATGCCGCAGCACAAAGAGGTGCTTGCGTTCATGAAGGCATTCATGCAATTTATGCTTCTTTGCCCGGGTGTAGAGATGCCGCATGGTTTCATGAAGGATCTAATGTTTGGCTGCAAACCGTATTGGATATTAAAAAATCAGGGCTCGAAGATTATACAAATGTCGATTTAGGATGGTTAAGTATGGGATCAGTTATGGCACCATTTTTACCCATAGAATGTTATAGCGGATGGTTACAGGATGGTACCTTTGGCGGACCTTCTGCACAAGGCGTAGATTCGGGAACATTTAATACTAACGGCGATAAACTTCTTAAAACAAGAAATACTATCGGAGGTGTTCAATACAGTACCATATTTCCAACATTTATGGGTGAAATTGTAGGACTTGGAAGTTTACCGTGGATATGGAATTATTGTAAAGGACGTGTTTTAGAAGGTATTGCCAACGGTGATGGAGCAGTAAATGGTATTGGCGATCAAAAAATGCGTACTTTAATACAAGAGTACAGAGCAAGACTTGCCTTGTCTGATTTTGGTAAATTTACAGAACCTATTCTAAGTATGTACAGAAAAAATATGGGAACCGAAATAAAATCAGAGCAACCTGCGCTTATCAATGTTGAAACATGGAAAGCAACACCATATGTTAAAACTGCGATGGATTCTGAAGAATATTTAATTCCAGAAGAGAAAACACTTCCGGGGTGGTCCGGAGCCAATATAATTCCAATTCATACAACAGGAAATCAAGCCACGGTATTTTTTCAGCCTCTGGGTAAAAACATGTCTATGCAGTTGTGTTACCGCACAAAAGCGGGTGCCGTTTTTTACAGTCAGCCTACTTATGCAGGAGATTGCACGATTTCTTTCGGTCAGGGTCTGCCTGCAAATGGGGTTATTTTTGCTGTTGTTTGTAATTCAGATTATATCTATAATGGAGAAAGCACGCGTACTACAAAATTTAATTACAAAATAAAATTAGGCGAAGGTGCTATTCAAACCGCTGATGTCGATAAAAACTGGTGGGATTGGAAATCTTCAATTTCAGAACAATTATCAACAAGAAATTTTTTAGCAGATAACTCAAAACTTTTCATTTACCCAAATCCATCAACAAATTCAGAATTAATAAATATTGAATTATCACAAAAGAATTCATCCGAATTTGATTTGAAAATAACAAACCTTAATGGACAAGTCATTTACAAAAAAGAAAAGTGCCAATCAAAAGAGCAATTTTCTTCATCAAAGCTGCCAAAAGGTATTTATTTTGTTAGTATAAAATCTGAAAACTATCAGGAAACGAAAAAAATGTTAATCCAGTAATGTGGCTTTAAATTTATATCTAATAAAACCACTGAGATTTGATGGTATTATAATTTGATTCAAATCAGGGATATTAATTAGAAATAGAATAATTACTAAACGTTTTGCTATAATAATTTGAAAATTTTACAAGTTGGTTACTTGTAATTATAAGTGTTTGAAAAGTCATTCTTAGTAATAGGAATGGCTTTTCATTTTAAAAAATCTTCTAAAAATTGAAAACTAAAAATATGAAATACAAACTACTGATACAAACGCTGAAATTTTGTTTTTGCCTGATCCTTTTTCAAAGCATAATTTCTTGTAAAGCGGTAAGCGGCAAAACTAATAAAGAGGTAAAAATGAATTATTCGGTTACTTTTCAGAATCCGGAAACACATTATCTTGAAGTGACTTTAAACATTGAAGATTTGCCATCAGATAAAACAAATTTAGTACTTCCGGTCTGGACGCCAGGATATTATTTAATCTTAGATACACCTAGATATATTGTAGATTTTGACGTTACAGATTCTGATGGAAATAAAATAAAGTGGAATAAAAAAACTAAAAATTGCTGGGTTGTAGAAAACGGATCAATTTCGAAAATTGTTGTAAAATACCGTGTTTTTGCCAATAAAAAATCGGTAGCAGAATCGTATGTCGCTGCAGATAAAGCTTTTTTAATGCCAAATACCCTTTTTATGTATGTAGAAAATGCGATAGATAATCCTGTAACGCTGACAATTGGGCCAAATAAAAATTGGAAAAAAATTTCAACCGGATTAAAAGCAAGCCAGGAAAATGAATTTACCTTTTGGGCTAAAAACGTAGATGTTTTTTATGATAGTCCCATTTATTTAGGCAATCAAAAAACAATTGATTTTAAACATGAAGGAAAATCATATTCGTTAGGAATCGTAACTCCACAAGGATTAAATGAAGAAAAATTTACATCTGATCTAAAAAAAATAATGAGTGCAACCACGGCAATCATGAAAAAAGTACCTTACAACGATTATACATATATCATGATGGAAGCAGGAGGTGGCGGTTTGGAACATTGGAACTCTCAAGCCATATTTACCAATGGCACTTTTGATTTTAAATCAGATAAAGAGTATAAAGATTTTCTAAATTTTGTAACCCATGAATATTTTCATCTGTACAATGTCAAGGCAATTCGTCCAATAGAATTAGGACCGTTTGATTATAACAAAGAAAATTATACTTCGATGTTGTGGGTTTCTGAAGGTTTTACAGTTTATTATGAATACGTTATTATGATGAACGCCGGATTACTTGACGGCCCGGCAGCTTTAAAATATATTACAGAGTCAATAAAACGATATGAAAATATTGAAGGAAACAAACACATGTCTTTGACACGATCCAGTTTTGATATTTGGTTAAACTTTTTTAACAGGGAAAGTAATGCCAGCCAAACTACAATATCTTACTACAACAAAGGGCCGATTATTGGTCTTTTATTAGATTTGGAAATTAGAAACAATACTCAAAATCAAAAATCGTTAGACGATGTAATGCGTTTTTTATATAATGAGTATTATGAGAAAAAGGGAAGAGGATTTACTGAAGATGAGTTTTGGAAAGCATCTGAGGAAATTGCAGGAAAATCTTTAGCAGAAATAAAATCATATGTTAATACCGTAAAGGTAATCGAGTATCAGAAATATTTAAAATATGCCGGACTTCAAATAGATTTAAGTCCGATACATTCTGATGCTAAAAAAGAGAATTATAACGATAGAAGTTTTGAAATAAAAACACTTCCTGAAGCTTCAAAATTGCAATTGCAAATCAGGAAATCGATATTTAAATTGTAATTATTTTCATGTAGTTTGTCATTTCGAGGAACGAGAAATCTCCGCAAGTAGCTCGGCAATTTAGAAACACAAACTTTGCGTTAGTTTCTTGCGGAGATTTCTCGTTCCTCGAAATGACAAGATTGTGTTCAAAAAACCTTAACTTAATAACTCCAGCTAAAGCTGGAGCCTATTCAAAAAAAAACTTTGCGACTTTGCGACTTTGCGCGATTATAAAAATCTGCATAAATCTGCTTAAATCTCCAAAATCTGCGTGAAACAAAACTTAAAATTGCGCACGATAATGCGAAGGAGAAATACCTTTTAGTTCCTTAAATTTTCTGTTGAAATTGGCAATATCCTGAAAACCGCAAAGTTCAGAGATAGAAGCAATAGAAAGGTCTTTTTTATTGTGCAGCAATTTACACGCATTTTCAATTCTGATTTCAATCAAAAACTGAAAAAAAGTTTTGTTAGTGCGTTTTTTAAAGTATCTGCAAAAAGCATTTTTACTCATATTAGCTTTTTCTGCCACTTCGTCTAAGGTAATATTTTGATGGTAAAATTCGATTGCATATTCAAAAACAGCACTCATTCGCCGGCCTTCATCATCTGTATATTTCTTTTTGTAAACAAAGGAAGAAAGAGGTGTTTTTTCAGAAGAAATGATGATGTTTATAATTTTAAGGAAAGAGGCAATACGTTGTATTTTATTCTGTTTTTTCAGTTTACTAAATTGATGTGTGATTTTCTTTTGATTCGATAGTATTTTCATACCGTACTCAGAATCTTTAAAAAAATCATCCACAGTACTCATATCGTTTAGACTAAAAAAATCCTTTCCAAAAGAAGTTTTAGTAAAAAACAAAGTCAACATAACCGATTCCGGACTGGCCTCAACATTACTTCTAAAAACATGAGGAACATTCTCACCAATTACTAAAATGTCTTCTTCCTTATAATCGTTTATAGAATCTCCAACAATTAAAGTTCCCGATCCTTTTGCAATATAACTGATCTGAATTTCTTCATGCTGGTGCAATTGGTCATAGAAAACACGCTCAATATCTTCCTGATAGATTAAAGCTTCTCTTTCGGTTTTGGGTATTTTAAAAGGCAGGATTTTCAACGTGATTTTTTTAGATATGTAAATATTAACAAAAAAAACAGATTATACAATAGATGTGGTAATATAGTATTGATAAAGGCTAATAATGACATATGTATCCTTTTATTTAAGCTTTATTTTTGATAAAAATTAAGAATATGAAAATAAAATGGGAAGGCGTAATGCCAGCTGTAACAACAAAGTTTACAGCAGAAGGTCAACTGGACCTTGTAATGTTCGAGAAGAATATTAAAGCGCAAATTGATGCTGGAGTTAATGGAATTATACTGGGCGGAACTCTTGGGGAAGCCAGTACTTTAACTAAAGAAGAAAAGGAAGTTTTAATAAATAATACCTTAAGAATCGTTGAGGGCAAAATTCCAGTTATTGTAAATATTGCAGAGCAGACTACCAGCGAAGCAATTACTTTGGCAAAACGTGCTGAAGAATTGGGTGTAAATGGTTTAATGTTGTTGCCTCCAATGCGATACAAAGCAACTGATCATGAAACAGTTGTCTATTTTAAAGAAATTGCAAAAAGCACTTCATTGCCCATTATGATTTACAACAACCCTGTAGATTATAAAATTGAGGTAACACTGGATATGTTTGAAGAACTCTTAAAACTAGAAAACATTCAGGCAGTAAAAGAATCAACCAGAGACATTAGCAATGTAACAAGAATCAGAAACCGTTTTGGTAACAGATTAAAAGTACTTTGTGGTGTAGATACTTTGGCACTGGAAAGTATGGTGGCCGGAGCTGATGGTTGGGTTGCCGGTTTAGTAGTAGCATATCCGGAAGAAACAGTTGCGATTTACAAATTGGTAAAAGCCGGGAAAGTCGATGAAGCTTTGGCAATTTACAGATGGTTTATGCCATTATTAGAATTGGATATTTCTCCGCAATTGGTACAAAATATAAAATTAGCCGAAGTAGCAACAGGACTTGGAACAGAAAATGTAAGAGCACCAAGATTACCATTACAAGGATTAGAAAGAGAACGTGTTTTGTCCATCATTGATTTTGCAATGAAAAACAGACCCGTTTTGCCGGCCTATAAAACTATTTAATTTAAGTTTAAAAGAAAGCGATGACTACAGGAAAAAATTATATTGGAGATGTGCTTTCCGCAAAAGGTAAAACAACATACAAAACGATAAATCCGGAACAAAATTCTGAGAACGAAACTGTTTTTTATGAAGCGACAGAGGAAGAAATTGCTCAGGTCGTAGCACTAGCCGAAGAAGCTTTTAAAACTTACGGAACAATTGAAGACGTAAAAAAAGCAGACTTTCTGGACGCAATTGCCGAAGAAATTGAAGCCCTTGGCGAAGATTTATTAAACACTTACATTCAGGAATCAGGACTTCCGGCCGGAAGAGCAAATGGCGAACGTGGCCGGACAACCGGACAACTAAGGGCATTTGCAGCCATGTTAAGAGAAGGGTCTTGGGTAGAAGCAATCATTAACAAAACAGAAGGTAAACCCGATATCCGAAGATTACAAATCCCAATAGGACCTGTAGTCGTTTTTGGAGCCAGTAATTTCCCGCTTGCTTTTTCTACGGCCGGAGGAGATACAGCCAGCGCACTTGCAGCCGGTTGTCCGGTGGTTGTAAAATCGCATCCGCTTCATGCCGGAACTGGTGAGTTAGTAGCTTCGGCAATTATCAAAGCCGCCAAAAGAACCGGAATGCCAAATGGCGTATTTTCTAATCTTAATAGTAGCGGTATAGCAGTAGGAACAGCTTTGGTAGAACATCCATCAATTAAAGGAGTTGGATTTACAGGAAGCATAAAAGGCGGTACAGCACTTTGCAAAATTGCCGCCAACAGAGCTATTCCAATTCCGGTTTACGCAGAGATGGGAAGTATAAATCCGGTACTCGTTTTACCTTCAGCTTTAAAAACAGATGCTGAAAAATGGGCTAAAAATTATGCTGCATCAATTGTAACGGGTACAGGGCAATTTTGTACAAATCCGGGGCTTATTTTAGGAATAAAAAGCAATGACTTAGATCATTTTATTACTATTTTAGCTTTAGAGACAGACAAATTAGAGCCAACCTGCATGCTGCATCCCAACATTAAAAATCAATACGAAAGCCTGAAATCAGAAGTGCTTGGGCAAGAAGGATATACGCAGCAAACTACTTTAGATAAAGAAGTAAAACCAAATTATGCCCTGCAAAATCTAATTACAGTTGATGGTGATACCTTCTTAAAAAACAAAACATTTCATAAAGAAGTTTTCGGGCCTTTTTCAGTAGTGGTCAAATGTGATGATGTTCAGCAGCTCAATAAAATTATTCTGGATTTAGAAGGACAATTAACCGGTACCATTCTAAATGCTGACTTAAAAGAATGGGAAGACTTCAGGGAAGTAATCGAAAATCTTAAAAATAAAGTAGGACGTTTAATTTTTAATAATGTTCCAACAGGCGTTGAGGTTTGTTCAGCAATGACACACGGCGGACCTTTTCCGGCAAGTTCAGACAGCAAATTTACATCAGTAGGATTAACAGCCGTGAAAAGATGGGTGCGTCCGGTAACGTTTCAGGATTGGCCGGATCAGTTATTGCCAGGCGCTTTGCAGGATAAAAATCCTTTAAATATTAATAGAACTGTAAATGATATATTAACCAAGAACCCAATATAGTTTATGCCTAGAAAAACCTTTTTTTGTGTCGATGCACATACCTGCGGAAATCCGGTAAGAGTTGTAGCTGGTGGCGGTCCCAATTTGGTTGGAAACAACATGAGCGAAAAACGTCAGCATTTTTTAAAAGAATACGACTGGATTCGTAAAGGCCTTATGTTTGAACCCCGTGGTCATGATATGATGAGCGGCAGTATTTTGTATCCGCCCAGCAATCCTGAAAATGATTTCGGAATTTTATTTATCGAAACTTCGGGCTGTTTACCTATGTGTGGTCACGGAACTATAGGAACCATAACTATTGCAATAGAAGAAGGTTTGGTAATCCCAAAAATTCCCGGAAAAATTAAAATGGAAGCTCCTGCAGGTCTTGTTCAGATCGAATATCAGCAAACCGGTAAAAAAGTAGACTGGGTACGATTGACTAATGTAAAATCATATCTCGCAGCAGAAGGTCTTACTGTTGATTGTCCGGAATTAGGCGAAATTGTTTTTGATGTTGCATACGGCGGAAATTACTATGCCATTGTAGATCCGCAGAATAATTTTTCCGGTGTTCAGGATTTTACAGCCGGAAAAATTGTGCATTACAGTCAGGAAGTTCGTAAACGCATCAACGAGAAATATCCTAATATGTTCATTCATCCTGAAAATGATACTATTCGTGATGTCAGTCATATGTTGTGGACAGGAGATCCAATCGATCCCACTTCATCAGGCCGAAATGCCGTTTTTTACGGAGACAAAGCCATCGACCGTTCACCATGCGGCACCGGAACTTCAGCCAGAATTGCACAGCTTCACGCTAAAGGAAAACTAAAAAAAGGAGAAGATTATATTCATGAAAGTTTTATCGGGAGCAAATTTATTGGCAGGGTAGAAGAAGAAACTTCTATAGGAGCTATTAAAGCCATAGTACCAAGTATTCAGGGCTGGGCAAAGGTCTACGGTTACAACAATATCATTATAGATGAAGATGATGATCCGTATGCGTTTGGTTTTCAAGTGATTTAAAAAAAATGATAATATAAAAAATTCATTGGTTTACAGAAAAACTTCTTGCCAATGAATTTTTAAATTTAGAATACTAATGAAAAAAATAAGTATAATTGGCGGAGGGATAATAGGTTTGTGTTCAGCTTATTATCTAGCCAAAGAAGGTTATGAAGTAGTTGTTTTTGATAAATCAGATATGAGCGACGGCTGTTCGTACGGAAATGCAGGGATGATTGTTCCGTCGCATATAATTCCGCTTGCACAGCCCGGCATGATAGCACAGGGAATAAAATGGATGTTTGACAGCCAGAGTCCGTTTTATGTAAAGCCAAGATTAAACATGGATTTAATGAAATGGGGTTTGCAATTCTACAAACACGCCAATTTACGTCATGTCGAAAAAGCGATGCCTGCACTTTGCAATTTATCGCTTTTGAGTAAAGAACTCTATCAGGATTTAGCCAAAGAAAGCAATTCGTTTTTCTACGAAGAAAAAGGACTTTTGATGCTTTATAAAACCGAAAAAACGGGAGAAGAAATTCAACATGAAGGAATATTGGCAGAAAAATTAGGTTTAGATGTCGATTTTCTTTCGAAAGAAGAAGTTTCAAAATTAGAAAAAGGAACCACGACAAATGTCATTGGCGGTGTACATTATAAAAGTGATGCACATGTATATCCTCAAAAATTCATGCAATTCATCAAAGACGAACTAAACCGTATGAAGGTAAAAATTCATGCGCAAACCACGGTAAATGATTTTGTTTTAAAGAATAATGAAGTTGCAGAAATCATAACCGACAAAGGTAATTTTTTTACCGATGAGGTTGTTTTGGCAACAGGATCGTGGAGTCCGCATATTGCCAAAAAGCTAAATGTTAATATTTCGATTTTACCGGGAAAAGGATATAGTTTTACATTAAAAGACCAAAACCATAAACCGTCTATCCCGACAATTTTATGCGAAGGAAAAGTCGCAGTAACGCCAATGCATAACGATATCCGTTTTGGAGGAACTATGGAGATCACGCACACCAATGACACCAAAATCAATCAAAACAGGCTACAGGGAATTGTAAATTCGGTAAATGATTTTTATCCTGATTTAAAAATCGAAATGCCAAAAGTAGAAGATACCTGGTTTGGTTTCAGACCTTGTACTCCTTCAGGAATGCCAATTATTACGAGAGATAAAAAACTTAAAAACTTAACCGTAGTTACAGGACACGCCATGATGGGATTAAGTCTCGCGCCTGCGACAGGTAAAATAGTAGCAGAAATCATTTCCGGAAAAACTACTTCTGTAGATACGCAAATGTTTCAACTCTAAAAAATCAGCTTCATTTTCTAACCAAACCTGAAGCTGATTTTTTTTATTTCCAGCCCCAGCGGGTAATGTCATTAAGTTAAGTTTTTTAGAAAATAAAATTAATCTCGCAAAGACGCAAAGATTAACCGCGATATTGTCATTTCGATCCCGAAGCTTCGGGAGAGAAATCACACGCGGGATTCGACAAAGATTGGAGACAATATTGAACACGGATGACACGGATTCGCTTTACGAAAACACAGATTAAAACGGATTTTATTAGTTTAATCTTGTCATTTCGAGGAACGAGAAATCTTCACGAGAAGCTCGACAAAGATTAGATTTTCGTTACGGAGTTACTTGCGGAGATTTCTCGTTCCCCGAAATGACAAACTAATCGAAAATTATCGTCCTAGCCCCGATAGAAGTGTAAATCCTTTTGCTTTTTTCTTTAAAAAGCAAAAGATTGAAACGGATAGCGGGATTAGCTCCTGAAAAAAAAACATCATAAAAATCCTTTAGAGCTTCATATTTATAATAACTCACATCACTAAAATCCTAAATACTAACCACATTTAAAATTTTAAAAAACAGATTACCGCATACCTAAACAAAAAACAACCAAAAAACAAACCAAAAAATGACAGACAATAACAAGGAAGAATTTAAAAAAGAACTCGGGCTTCTCGACGGAACCATGCTTGTGGTAGGTTCTATGATTGGGTCAGGAATATTTATCGTAAGTGCCGATATCGCCAGACAAGTAGGTTCAACAGGCTGGTTGATTTTGATATGGCTTATTTCAGGAATCATCACGATGATTGCAGCAGTAAGTTACGGCGAATTAAGCGCCATGTTTCCTAATGCCGGCGGGCAATACGTTTACCTTAAAGAAGCGTATAATAAACTAATCGCCTTTTTATACGGATGGAGCTTTTTTGCTGTCATTCAAACCGGAACCATTGCGGCAGTTGGCGTTGCATTTTCGAAATTTACAGCCTATTTAATTCCGGTGGTAAGTGATGAGAATATTATCTACGAAATGGGAAGTTTTAAGCTGAATGTAGCGCAAATAGTTTCTATCGTAACCATTATTTTTCTAACGTATTTGAATACCAGAGGAGTAAAAAACAGTAAAATTTTACAAACCATTCTGACCATCATCAAAATAGTATCGATTTTAGGATTAATTATTTTTGGGTTAACATTAGCCGCAAAATCTTCTGTATGGAATGCCAACTGGACAGATGCGTGGACACCGCGTTCTTTTAATCCCGAAACAGGTTCCTGGTTTCCAATAGGAGGAACAGCTTTAATCTCGGGAATTTCTGCTGCAATGGTAGGAACTTTATTCTCCAGTGATTCCTGGACCGGAGTAACTTTTATAGCAGGAGAAATTAAAAATCCAAAACGAAATGTAGGTCTAAGCATGTTTCTGGGAACTTTGATCGTAACCATTATTTATGTACTGACCAATATAATGTATGTAGCTGTTATTCCGCTTAGCGAAATTGCCGGCGCAAAATCGGATAGGGTAGCCGTGGTTGCTTCAGATTATATTTTTGGAGATATCGGAACGCTTATTATTGCGCTCATGATTATGATTTCGACTTTTGCCTGCAATAACGGGCTGATTATGGCCGGAGCCAGAGTATACTATACCATGGCGAATGATGGTTTGTTCTTTAAAAAAGCAGCAATATTAAACCATGCCAGCGTTCCTGCCTGGGCACTTTGGGCACAATGTTTATGGGCTTCGGTATTATGTCTTACCGGAAAATATGGTGATTTATTAGACTTTGTAATTATTATAGTACTGATTTTTTACATCCTTACGATTTACGGTATTATCATTCTACGCAAAAAAATGCCCAATGCAGTTCGTCCCTATAAAGCCATCGGATATCCTTTTTTACCGTTGCTCTATATTGTAATTGCTTCGGCAGTTTGTATTTCGTTATTGTTTACCAAATTCTCCACCTGTGGCTGGGGTGTTTTAATTATGTTAATGGGAATTCCGATTTATTATTTGATAAAAGAAAAAACACCAAATTAATCTTTCACGTCCTAACAGGTTTTTAAAACCTGTTAGGTCTTATACATCAATCCCTTGCATATTGACAAACTTTGCGGTAGATGCACGGCTATTGTCTCTACAATATGCATTTAATAACTGATTTTCCTCACATTCTAATTTCGATGGGTAATATAATATTAGTATTTGTTAATATTAACCCATAGATCTCAATAAATAATATATATTTTTATTAATATTTAAATTATGAGAACAACTGGTAAAAAAATAAGTGTATTTTTAACACTTTCGTATTGTTTAATAGCTCAGGCTCAGGGAACTTTAAAAGAGTATAAGAGAGCAAACGCTGTCGATTCTTTATTCAAAAATAAAGTAATTAATTCTCCTAAAGAATTTCATTGGGTTGGAAATGACTTTGCATGGTACAGTAATAACCTGTTAAAAGGAAAAGAATTTCTTTTGGTTGACACCAAACAGCAAAAGCAGGCACAAGCATTTGATCACCGTAAATTAGGACAGTCACTTTCAAAAATAACAGGTAAAGAAGTAGATGCAAAAGATCTCCCGATTGAAAATTTAGAATTCGACAAAACCTTGTCAACACTTGTTTTTACAACAGATACGATTAAAGTTTCCTGCAATTTAAATACTTATGAATTAAAAAAAATAAGCGGTTATAAAAAGCCTTTACAAACAAATGATTATTGGGGCGGAAATTTCGATGAACTCGGAAATAAGCCTGTAGGTTCTCCGGATTCTTTGCACACCGCATTCATAAAGGATTATAACTTATATATAAAAAATAAAAAAACTAAAGTAGAAACACAGCTCAGTTATGATGGATCAAAAGGTTTTTACTATTCCTCCTATATGCAATGGTCGCCCAATAGTGCCGAAATCATGGCGTATAAAGTAAGACCGGGCGAAGAGCATAAAATTTATTTTGTAGAATCAAGTCCGAAAGATCAGTTTCAGCCAAAGTTACAAACAAGGGATTATTTAAAACCAGGCGATCAATTGCCCTTTAAAAGTCCACAGTTGTTTGTTGTTAACACAAAAAAACAAATTCCCGTGGCAACTGATTTATTTCAGCAACAATACGATCTTTCAGGAATAGAATGGAAAGACGATAGCAGCAGTTTTACTTTCGAATACAATCAAAGAGGGCATCAGGTTTATCGTGTTCTGGAGGTAAATGCGACAACAGGAAAAGTCAAAACGATCATAGAAGAAACCAGTCCGACTTTTGTTGAATACAGCGGAAAAAGATATCGTTTTGACAGCAAAAAAAGCAACGAAATCATTTGGGCATCAGAACGTGACGGATGGAATCATCTGTATTTATACGATGCACTTACAGGTAAAGTAAAGAATCAGATCACAAAGGGTAACTGGCCGCTTAGACAAGTACTTAAAGTAGATGAAGAAAAGAAACAAATCTATTTTACCGCAAGCGGATTAGACAAAGATCAGGATCCGTATTTGTTACAGTTTTGCCGAATTGATTTTAACGGAAAAAACTTCACAAGATTAACCACAGAAAACGGAAATCATAAAGTAACCTTTTCACCGGATTATAAATATTATGTCGATCAGTATTCACGTGTTGATGATGCACCAATTACGGTTTTAAAAAGTGTAGATACTCAAAAAACTATTGTAGCAATGCAAAAAGCAGATATTACTGAATTACAGAAAACGGGCTGGACAGCACCGGAGGTTTTTACAGCCAAAGGAAGAGACGGAAAAACAGATATCTGGGGAGTGATAGTACGCCCAACCACTTTTGATCCTAATAGAAAATATCCTATTATCGAATATATTTATGCAGGACCGCAGGATTCCTTTGTCCCTAAAAATTTCCAGCCTTATTACTGGGCAATGTCTTCGCTGGCAGAATTAGGATTTATTGTGGTGCAGATTGACGGAATGGGAACTTCCAATCGGTCAAAAGCTTTTCATGATGTTTGCTTCAAAAATTTAAAAGACGGAGGTTTCCCGGACAGAAAACTCTGGATGAAAGCTGCAGCAGCCAAATATCCTTATATGAATATTGATAAAGTGGGCATTCACGGAACATCTGCCGGAGGGCAAAATGCCGGAGCAGCTTTAGTATTTAACTCTGATTTTTATGATGTTGCCGTTGCATCTTGCGGCTGTCACGATAATCGAATGGATAAAATGTGGTGGAATGAACAATGGATGGGTTATCCTGTAGGTCCGGAATACGAAGCTTGCTCGAATACTGCCAATGCTGCACAATTAAACGGTAATCTGATGTTAATTGTTGGAGAATTAGACGATAACGTTGATCCCGCATCTACCATGCAATTTGCCAATGCGCTAATAAAAGCCAATAAAAATTTTGAATTAGTGACCGTTCCCGGAATGGGACATTCGGCCGGAGGCGATTATGGCGAACGCAAACGCAGAGACTATTTTGTAAAGCATTTGTTGGGAGTTACGCCACCAGCATGGAGTGAAGTGTATAAGTAAGAAACGTGTAAAAAGAATTAGATTATGAAAAGATACAGGCTATTTATTTGTGTAATGATAAGTTTTTGGGCATCCTGTTCAACAGCTGTAATGGCACAAGGAGGCGATCAGATTTTAGACGGAATTGGAGAAACAGGATTAATTGCGCGCTACATTTTTGATGGCAATGCAAAAGACTGGTCAAGAAATAATTTACACGGAAAAATTCAGGATTCTCAAGCCAAGTTTGTCAATGACGAGCAGTTTGGTAAAGTACTTTCTTTGCCGGCTGATGCAAAAGCTTTTGTGACACTTCCGGGTGAAGCTTTGATAGGAGAGGAATCCCTTACGGTATCAGGATGGATTTATTTACGTTCGGCACAAAAGGGTCAGCGTTTTTTTGATTTCGGAAAAAGTACCAATGCGCATTTATTCGTTGCACCAACAGGAACCGAAAGTGCAGGCTTTCAGGCAGAAGTAAACAATGAATCAGGAGCAAAATACAAAACAAATGCCCCGACTCTGGAAACAGATAAATGGTATCATTTGGCAGTGGTCATCAATATTCCATCCAAATCAATTAGCACTTACGTGAATGGATTGCAGGTAAGCGAAACTAAAAATGTAGCACTGAATCTAGATCAGTTATTCGATAATAAATCAGGAGAAAAAAATACGCTTTATATTGGGAAATCAATAACTGCAGATGCGCCTTCTCTTAATGCTAAATTGCATGATTTCAGAATCTATAGAGTTCCTTTAAACGAAAAACAAATAGCCAGAATTTATCATAATTCCTTAAAAGAAAATCAGGAAGAAGAAACAGAAGAAGAGCAGGTAAAAGACCTTCCGTCGTTTTCTAAAACTACACCACAGCTTTATAATCAATATTTAACAAGCGTCTCCGATATCACAGTAGAAACCGGAGTCGGTTTTTTACCCCGATTACCAAGTTATATAAAAGGAGTTTACAAAAACGGAGTTCAGGGACCTGAAGTTCGTGTAATCTGGCCTGCACCAACAGACAATAGTCAGGTATTAAAAACAGGACAATATACCGTAACCGTAACCATTCCCGGAACAGATTTAAAACCTAAAGCTGTTATAAACGTAATAAATGCGAAAAAAACAGCTGCACCGGAACGTAAACTAGAAGTATTTCATCTCGATCAGGTTTCCCTAAATAATGATCTTGACGGAAACCAGACAAAATTTATAGAAAACCGCGATAAATTCATCACCACACTAGCGACGACAGATCCGGATTCTTTTCTTTATATGTTCCGTAATGCCTTTGGGCAAGCGCAGCCAACAGGAGCAGAACCTCTTGGTGTTTGGGACACGCAGGAAACAAAATTACGCGGACATGCAACCGGACATTACTTAACAGCAATCGCTCAGGCGTATGCGAGTACAGGTTATGATAAGTCGCTTCAGGCTAATTTCAAAGACAAAATGGAGTATATGGTAAATACACTATATCAGTTAGAACAGTTATCCGGAAAACCAAAAGAGGCTGGAGGAAAATTTGTGTCAGATCCAACAGCTGTACCTTTTGGTCCCGGAAAAACTAGCTATGACTCAGATTTAAGTCCGGAAGGTATTCGTACTGATTACTGGAATTGGGGAAAAGGATTCATAAGTGCTTACCCGCCGGATCAGTTTATTATGCTTGAAAACGGAGCCACTTACGGAGGACAAAAAACTCAAATTTGGGCACCGTATTATACGTTGCATAAAATTCTTGCCGGTTTAATGGATGTCTACGAAGTAAGCGGTAACGAAAAAGCACTTGAAACGGCCAAAGGTATGGGAGACTGGGTATATGCCCGTATGAAAAAATTGCCTACCGAAACCCTGATAAGCATGTGGAACCGATATATAGCCGGAGAATTTGGAGGAATGAACGAAGCCATGGCAAGATTGTACAGAATTACAAAAGATCCTCATTATCTAGAAGTTGCACAACTTTTTGACAACATCAAAGTATTTTATGGCGATGCCAATCACTCACACGGATTGGCTAAAAACGTTGATACTTTCCGCGGATTGCATGCCAACCAGCACATTCCGCAAATCATGGGAGCGCTGGAAATGTACCGCGATTCTAATACACCGGAATATTACAATGTAGCAGATAACTTTTGGTACAAAACCGTAAACGATTATATGTACACGATTGGCGGAGTTGCCGGCGCACGTAATCCTGCCAATGCAGAATGTTTTATCAGTCAGCCCGCTACGATTTATGAAAATGGTTTTTCATCAGGAGGTCAAAACGAGACTTGCGCCACGTATAACATGCTGAAACTAACCGGAGATCTTTTCCTTTACGATCAGCGTGCCGAGTATATGGATTACTACGAACGCGGACTTTACAATCACATTTTAGCTTCTGTAGCACAAGATAGTCCTGCCAATACGTATCATGTACCGTTACGTCCGGGCTCTGTAAAACAGTTTGGCAACGCACACATGACGGGTTTTACTTGTTGTAACGGAACGGCTATTGAGAGCAATACAAAATTTCAGAATTCGATTTATTTTAAAAGTGCAGATACCAATACATTGTATGTCAACTTGTATGTGCCATCCACTTTAGAATGGACAGAAAAGAAAGTAACAATAGTACAAACAACTGATTTTCCTAACGAAGATTTTACGCGATTGACCATTAAAGGAAACGGAAATTTTGATGTTAAGGTTCGTGTACCACATTGGGCAACCAAAGGTTTTTTTGTAAAAATAAATGGAAAACAGGAAAAAGTAACCGCACAACCGGGAAGCTATCTTACCCTAAAGCGCAAATGGAAAGACGGAGATACAATCGAGTTGCGTATGCCATTTGAGTTTCATTTAGAATCGGTAATGGATCAGCAAAATATCGCCAGTTTATTTTACGGCCCAATATTATTGGCAGCTCAGGAACCTGAACCAAGAAAAGACTGGCGCAAAGTAACGTTAGATGTTAATGATATTGGTAAATCAATACAGGGAGATCCTAAGAAATTAGAATTCAATATAGACGGAATTGTGTACAAACCTTTTTACGAAAGCTATGGACGTCATTCGGTTTATCTGGATGTTACGTTGAAGTAAAGGAGTTCGCCGCGAATTAATTTTAAACAAAAAGTTCGCCACGAATTGCACGAATTATTTTCTATATCTATTTTCTATTCTTTTAATAATTATAAAAGAATCCGCATAAAAATTAGTGAAAATTTGTGCAATTCGTGGCAAATAAAACGGCATAAAAATCATCAAACCAAAAACATGAAAAAATATTTTCTAACCCTTTTTTTATTTTTAGCAATGGCAGCTCAATCGTTTGCAAACGATCTTATTGATGTTATCAATACTTTTCAGGCAGATAAAACAGCCTTGCAAAATTTTTATTCGAACAATGAATCAGAAGAATATTATGTGCGTTTTTCTAAATTTTACGCCGACTGGGCTAAAACCGTAAAGAATATTGATTTTAAAAATTTATCAAAAGACGGAAAAGTTGATTATTTATTATTGAAAAACCTGATCAGCAGAGAAGATTATTTTTTACAAATTGAATATAAATCGTATAAAGAAGTGTCTTCGGTTTTGGATTTTTCTGCTGATATTACTGTTTTTATTCAGGAAAGAAGAAGAGGTAAAAGACCGGTTTCAAGCCAATTGGCAAAAGTCTTTGATCTTGCCGGAAATAGTATTGACACGAAAACGGAGCAATTAAAAAATAAACCTTTCAAAGACTGGTTTGCAGCAGATAAAGCAGCAAAAACCGTTGTTGCTTTCGAAAAATCTTTAAAAGAAGCTTATGAGTTTTATTACAGTTATGATCCTGATTTTACCTGGTGGATGCAAAAACCATATAAAGACTTATCAGAAAAACTTAAAGCTTATGAGGAATTTTTAAGAACAAACTACTCTAAAACAAGTGTAAAAGATGATGGAAGCGGGATTATAGGAAAACCAATTGGAAGAGACGCTATCATTAAAAGTTTAGCATACGAGTACATTCCGTATTCACCGGAAGAATTGATCGCCACAGCGCAAAATCAATTTGAATGGTGCAAGAAAGAAATGATCAAAGCAGCTACAGAATTAGGTTACGCAAATGACTGGAAAAAAGCTTTAGAGCATGTAAAAGATACCTATGTTCCTGCAGGTCAACAACCACAAGCCATTACTAATTTATACAATCAATCGGTTAAATTTATCGAAGACAGAGATTTAATCACTTTGCCGGATTTGACCAAAGAAACCTGGCAAATGATTATGATGACACCGGAGCGCCAGAAGATAAATCCATTTTTTACAGGAGGATGGGAAATCAGTATTTCATATCCCACCGAAGATATGGATCAGAAAGACAAGTTAATGAGTATGCGCGGTAATAATCCGAACTTTTCCTTTGCGACGGTACAACACGAATTATTGCCGGGACATAATTTGCAGTTTTTCATGAACAGCCGTTATAAATCGTATCGTCAGCCTTTTGATACTCCGTTTTGGATGGAAGGCTGGGCATTGTATTGGGAAATCAACCTTTGGAACAAACAATTTCCGCAAACACCCGAGCAAAAATTAGGCATGTTGTTTTGGAGAATCCACCGTTGTGCCCGAATCATTTTTTCATTAAAATACCATTTAGGAGAAATGACACCACAGCAATGCATCGATTTATTAGTAAACGAAGTCGGACATGAAAAAGCCAATGCAGAAGCCGAAGTAAGACGTTCTTTCGCCAGCGGAGACGCACCATTGTATCAGGTCGCTTACATGACAGGAGGATTGCAGTTTTATGCTTTACGAAATGAATTATTGGCCAAAGGCTGGACAGAAAAACAATTTCACGACCGTGTTTTAAAAGAAAATATAATGCCGGTTGAAATGCTGAGAATTCTGTTAGAAGATCTTCCTGTTGAGGAAAATTATAAAACAAACTGGAAATTCTCGACCGATTTCAAATAATTAAAAGATTTTAAAATGGGTCATTAAAAATATAAAAAGAAGAGGCTGAAAAGTCGGTTTAAAGGGATTAAAAAATATAAGAATATGAAAAAACTAACATTATTAGCTGCGATTATGTGTTGCTCAATGGCTTCAACTAATCTAAAAGCGCAGGAGTATTGGGATAAAATTAAAGCCGAAAAATCAACACTTGAAATCGATAAGGGATACCTTAATCTGAGTACGAAATCATTTCAGCTTAAATTATTAAAATCATCTCAAACAGTAGCTGCATTATCGCCGGTAACCAACAAAAACTTTGATTTTACTCCCGGAGAACGATTGTCTATTCGTGATAAAGACGGACTTTATTATCTGGGCGATATCAATTTTAGAATAAAAGAAGCAAATGGCACGTGGAAAAGTTATTCGAGTGCTGCCAAACGAGCTTCGGTAAAAGAATTAGCGGTTTCCGGAACTACATTGGCGGGAGCAGATTTGTCGAATGCATTTCCGGCTGGAACTCCGCTTACCGTAAAACGTTATTACGAAGATAAAAACGGCGATTTGGTAATGCGTTTCGAAATTACGAATAATTCAGCAGCTGCAATAGAAATTGGAGCTTTAGGAATTCCAATGGTTTTTAATAATATTCTCGAAGGAAAATCACTGGATGATACGCATGCCCAAAATGTATTTTTTGATCCGTACATAGGAAAAGATGCCGGTTATCTCGAAGTAAAAAGATTAAGCGGTCATGGTCCGGCCTTACTATTACTTCCGGAAGAAAATATGCCATTTGAAGCGTATCGCCCGTTATTGGATGATGCCACGCCAAGAAGTATTGTGTTTGAAGGATTTCATGAATGGATGCCATTAAGTAAAGCCTATGCTGAGAACGAATGGAAATCTGCAGAGCAATGGAATACACCCACTTCCTTAACACTGGAACCGGGAGCTTCTAAAAACTTTTCTTTAAAATTAGTTTTGGTTGATGAAATAAAAAACATTCAAAAAACATTAACCGAAAAAGAACGTCCCGTAGCGATAGGAATTCCGGGTTATGTATTGCCGGAAGATGTAGACGGCAAACTTTTTTTACAATATAAAAAAGCAGTAAAATCATTTAAAATTGAACCTGAAGGCGCCTTGACAGTTGAGGAAAAAGGGAAAAACGACAAAGGATATGTTCAATATTCAGTACACGGAAAAAAATGGGGCAGAGCCAGATTGACAGTAACTTATGAAGATGGATTACAGCAAACCATTAACTATAAAATAATTAAATCTGAGAAAGATGTTGTGGCAGATTTTGGTCATTTCTCAACAACGGCACAATGGTTTAATGAGAAAAACGATCCTTTTCACAGAAACCCTTCTGTAATCTCGTACGATTACGAAACCAAAAAACAAATAACGCAGGACAGCCGCGTATGGATTGCAGGTTTAAGTGACGAAGGCGGAGCAGGAGGGTGGTTAGGCGCTATTATGAAACAATTGATAGAACCCAACAAAGAGGAAATAGTAAAACTGGAAGAATTTGTTGACCACACACTTTGGGGAGTAATTCAGTACAACACAGCCGATACGCTGAAATACGGCGTTAAAAAAAGTGTTTTCTATTACGAACCTGCATTAATGCCGGAAGGAACGTACAGCAAAGACGTAAATTATAAAACCTGGGCTGCCTGGGACAAAAAAGGATCTGATGATCCGGGAAGATCATACAATTATCCGCACGTTGCCGCTGCACACTGGACAATGTATCGTTTGGCAAGATATCACAAAGGTTTGGTAACCAATCATACCTGGGACTGGTATTTGAAAAATGCCTATGAAACAAGCGTTGCCATGACACGATTAGCCCCATATTATGCTCAGTTCGGGCAAATGGAAGGAACAGTTTTTTTACTGATTTTAAAAGATTTAAAAACGGAAGGATATACCGAAATGGCAAATGATTTAGAAGCTAAAATGAAAGCAAGAGCCGACCATTGGAGAACACTGAATTATCCGTTTGGAAGCGAAATGCCCTGGGATTCGACAGGTCAGGAAGAAGTATATATGTGGTCCGATTATTTTGGTTATACAGATAAAGCAAATGTTACGCTGGATGCAATTTTGGCCTACATGCCAACCATGCCAAACTGGGCGTACAACGGAAATGCCCGCAGGTATTGGGACTTTTTATACGGAGGAAAATTATCAAGAGTAGAACGTCAGATTCATCATTACGGTTCAGCTCTGAATGCGATACCGGTTTTGGAGCAGTTTAAAAAAACACCGGAAGATTTTCATTTGCTAAAAGTAGGTTACGGCGGATTATTAGGCGGAATTTCTAATATTACCGAAGATGGTTTTGGTCCTTCAGCATTCCACTCTTATCCTGAAACTCTGAGAATCGATTATTTATCCGGGGATTATGGTTCTGGTTTCTTCGGTTATGCGGTAAATACGGCCACTTTTATCACCAATGAAAAAGACTTGGGATGGCTGGCTTTTGGAGGTAATTTAAAAGAAAACGGAGATGAAGTAGAAGTAGAAATTACAACAGCGGCAAAATCGAAAGTATTTATTGCACCAAAGAAAATGTGGCTGACATTAGACGCAGGAACATTCAAAAAAGTAAGCTACAATACCAAAACAGACGCAGTTAAAATCACTTTAGATCCTAAAACGGCCTATACACCTGACGCTTATTTAAGAGTAGATAAAGAGGTAAAATTATCGTATGAAAAAGTAAGAGGCGCTTATAAAATTGCTTTGAAAACGAAAGCGATTCAAATTAATCTATAAGAATCAATGCTGAATAAGAAATTACTTTACAGTCTCATCATACTTGTTTTTACAGGAACTGTTTTGGCTCAAAAAGATATTCCTGTAAATACTCCCGGCGCTAAAAATCCCATTTTGCCCGGTTGGTTTGCCGATCCTACTATTAAAAAGTTTGGAGATATTTATTATATCTATGCCACGACCGATAATGAAATGCTGGCATCGGGAGCTCCTACAGTCTGGTATAGTAAAGACTTTAAAAACTGGTACAATTATATCATGGAAATTCCGTCATTTTCAGCAAAATCGATTACGAATTTCTGGGCTCCGGACATCATAGAAGGAGAAGATGGCAAATATTATTTGTATTTTGGAAATTGCGAAATAGGTTGTAATATTTATGGTTATGTTTCGGATACTCCTGTTGGTCCCTGGAAAAAATTAAGCGAACAAGATGTTCCGGTAATTTCAAACGGATATCCGCGAGAAGGTTATCCGTCTCTCGATGCACAGTTTTTTACAGATACTGATGGTAAAATCTACGGCTATTGGGGAACCTGGGTACATTACAATGGCGGATATGCTGTTGGGGAATTGAATAAAAAAACGATGGGCGAAATGACTCATTCGGTTAATATTCCGTTAGAGCAAACTCCTGCGCCGTTTGAAGCAGCTTATATGATGAAAAAAGGTTCTAAATACATCTTAATGTATTCCGGAGCTTCTTGTCATGACGAAACCTACAATGTGCGTTATTCGTATTCTGATTCTCCTTACGGACCTTTTACACCCGGTAAAAACAATCCGATTTTAAGTACAAATGAAGACAAAACAGTTCATGGTCCCGGGCATCATTCTGTTTTAAAAGAGAAAGACGATTATTACATTGTCTATCACAAGCACGATTATCCAATGACCAGAGGCGGACTTGCGAGACAGGTTTGTATTGATAAAATGGTTTTTGAAAATGACTCGACAATTAAAACAGTAGTTCCTTCAAGTAAAGGTATAGATGATCTTGTCAAATCTATTGTACCTGATAATATTGCTTTTGGCAAAAAAACAGCAGCTTCATCTTTTTATCATTTAAAATCGACCGAATATGATTATGAATACAAACCTTCTTATGCAACAGATGATAATAATGCCACAATGTGGAAAGCGGCCAATAACACATCGCCTCAGGATTTAACTATTGATTTAGGTTCAGAAAAGAAGATAAAAAGAGTTATGACCCAGTTTGAATTTGCCAGCTATTATTACCAATACAAACTTGAATATTCCGTAAATGGAAAAAACTGGTTTCCTTATGCCGATAAATCCAAAAACAGAACGGCAGGAAGCCCTATGATTGATGATAATAATGTAAGTGCACGCTATTTAAAACTGACCGTTTCAGGCACAGAAAAAACAGGATTGTACGCAGCAGTCTGGAACATTAAAGTCTATAGTTCCTTATTTGATCTTCCGTTACCATTGAAAAATGCACCATCCAAAATACTTCCTGCCGTAAAAAGCAATAAGAAATTAGTAGTTGATCTTAACGCCAATAAAATTGCTAATAATTCGGCTATAAATAAGATTGCTAATAAAGGATCGATTGGTGGAACTTTCACAAAAAGCGGAGAAATAACTTTAGAAAAAACGGACGGAATTAACGCTTTTCATTTTAAAAACGGAGCTTTAACCTTAGATAAAGCCGTACCCAAAAGTTTGGCTTGGAATGGCTCTTACACGGTAGCAACCTGGGTTAAAAATCCGGATGTTGCCAAAGAAGGAGAAATTCTGGCATCGTGGTGCGATCGAAACGAGTTTAATTTAGCGAATTCGTACAATGCTTTGGCTTATAACAGCAGCAATTACGGAGCTGCACCACATTTAGACGGACATTTTGATATGCGTTACCATAAAATTCCGGAGGCCAATAAATGGCATTATATCGTTCTTACTTTTGATGGCGTTGTGGAGAAAATATATGTAGACGGCGTTTTGGATAATTCTCAAAATATGCTCTTATCATCGGCAATTGATAAAGCAAAAATTATCATTGGAGCATCTGATATAGGCGAAAATTTCTCTGGTTTTATGGCTTCTTTGCGTTTGTATGATTATGCCATTGATCAAAAAGATGTATTGGAATTAATGAAACAGACAAAACCCAAAACAAAAAATTAGTAAACAGAATATAATAATTAAAATAAAAAATGAAGCAATTTTTACTGTTACTATTCACCATTGTCTATTTGTCTGTTCAGGCACAGGAAAGTTCCATAATTAAAATTGAGACCGAAAGTTCGGCTTTGGTTTTAAAGATAGGTAAAAACAAAAAAATGTATCAGACGTATTTGGGAACAAAGCTCAATAATAGCGATGAATACGAAGCCGTTTCGAAAGAAAACACCAAGAATTTTGTGGTGAATGACGGGAATCCGTTAATCGATTTACGCCATGCAGCGTATCCCACTTTTGGAACCGATAATTTATTCGAACCTGCAATCAGAATTACCCATAACGACGGAAATCCTTCATTAGAATTAGAATATCAAAATCATACTATTCAAAAAATTGATGATAATACTGCTGAGATTATGATCACTTTAAAAGACCCTCAATACCCGGTTTTTGTTAACCTTCATTATAAAACTTTCTATAAAGAAAATGTAATCGAATCGTGGACAGAAATTCAGCACAATGAAAAAAAAGCTGTAATGCTGTACAACTATGCTTCATCGGCATTGCATCTGGATGCAGATCAATATTGGCTGACCCAATTTTACAGTGATGTGGTTGAAGAAGTTCGAATGGAAGAAAGTCAGCTAACAAGAGGTATTAAGGTTATCGATTCGAAACTGGGAGTTCGAACCAATATGTTTGCATCACCAAGTTTTTTTCTTTCCTTAAACTCCAAATCGGGCGAAAATACAGGAGAAGTGATCGCGGGAACAATTGCATGGTCCGGAAACTTTAAATATTCGTTTGATATTGATAATAATAACGAATTAAGAATTATCTCCGGAATCAACGAATTTGCATCAGAATATAATCTCGAGCCCGGAAAAATCTTCAAAACACCTGCTTTTATTTATACTTTTTCGAATCACGGAAAAGGGCAGGCGAGCAGAAATTTGCATGCCTGGGCGAGAAAATATGGTCTTAAAGATGGCGAAAAACCACGTCTTACTTTACTGAACAATTGGGAAACTACTTTTTTTGATTTTGATGAAAAGAAACTGGCCAAGATGTTTACAGATGCCAAAACATTGGGCGTAGATATGTTTTTGCTTGATGATGGCTGGTTTGGCAACAAATACCCAAGAAGCGGTTCTACATCAGGTTTGGGAGACTGGCAGGCAACAAAATCAAAATTGCCAAACGGAATCGGTTTTCTAATGGAACAAGCTAAAAAAACCGATGTTAAATTTGGTATCTGGATCGAGCCGGAAATGATCAACGAAAAGACAGAACTGTACGAAAAACATCCGGATTGGGTATTGAGTTTACCTAATAGGGAAAAAAGTATTTACCGCACGCAATTGGTTTTGGATTTATGCAATCCCAAAGTTCAGGATTTTGTTTTTAAGGTGGTCGATGATATCATGCAGACCAAATGGGGTGTTGCTTTTTTTAAATGGGATTGCAATCGTATGATGACCAGTGCGTATTCTACTTATCTTAAAAATCAGCAATCACATTTATTCATAGAATATACTAGAGGTTTATATAAAGTTTTAGACCGAATAAAAGCCAAATACCCCAATCTTCCTATGATGCTTTGTGCCGGAGGCGGAGGCAGGGTCGATTACGGAATGCTGAATTATTTTACCGAGTTTTGGGCAAGCGACAACACAAATCCGTTTGATCGCGTGTTTATTCAATGGGGATATTCTAATTTTTATCCTGCATTGGCGACTTGCAATCACGTGACTTCTATGGGCAATCAGTCTATTAAATTTAGAACTGATGTTGCCATGATGGGCAAACTGGGTTTTGATATTCATGTTGGCGGATTAAAACAAAACGAATTACAGTTTTGTCAGCAAGCTGTTGCTAATTACAAACAGCTCAGTCCGGTAATTTGGCAGGGCGATTTGTACCGATTGATTTCGCCTTACGAAGAAAGCAGGGCTGTATTGATGTATGTGAATCAGGACAAAACCAAGTCGGTTGTTTTTTCTTATACCTTGCATCCGCTTACCGATCCTAATTACAGTCTGGTACGATTAGAAGGGCTTGATCCTTTAAAGAAATATAAAGTCGAAGAAATTAATATCATGCCGGAAGCCAAAAACACTTTTGAGGATTCAGGAAAAACTTTTTCGGGTGATTTTTTAATGAAAGCAGGTTTGAAAGTTTCTTCTTCCAGACAAGAAAGCAGTGTGGTATTAGAGATTACAGCTGTCGATTTTAAAAATTAGGTTTAACTTCAAATTTTGACTTCTTTATTATATAATTTTTTATTTGTAACTGTTTGTATAACAGAATTGTATATTTATTAAAATAGGTAAAATAGTATTAAATTAAGGTAATATTGTCTTATTGAAGTGTAAGTGTGATTTTTACATTTACAAAAGAATGCTATTTCTTAACCTATTAATTAAATAAACTATGAAAAAACTTTTACTGTTATTTGTCGTTTTTCTATCCAGTTATTTTGCAATTGCACAGAAAACGCTTTTTACTCCCACAGAATGGAGTGACCCCAATAATGAGTTTTATAATAAAGTGTCCAACTCCAGAAAATACGAGTCTACGAACTTTGTATTGTATTGGGGCGATAAAGTAGGTACCAATCCTGCAGCTTATGCGGATGCTGCTTTACGATTTACGCCTCAATCGGTTGCAGATACGCTCGAGACCAGCTTTAAACGCTATATCACTGATTTGCATTTTGTAAATAATGCGTCAACCACCAATTTTGGGAAGTACAAGATCATTATCATGATGATGAATACCTGGAATTCTACAGATCCACGATTAGAGGCTTTTGCGCAGGCGAGTTCTTTTAGTAATACGATTGGTGCCATGTTCGTACATCCTGAAGCCACCAGAGATGGTGGGGCTTTATCTCATGAGTTTGCCCATACGCTGCAAATGATGATGAGCATTCAGGAAAATCCTGGTGCCGGAAAAGCATTTTCGGGATACGATTGGGCGGGTCCGTTTTTTGAAGGTCATGCCAATTTTATGCGTGCTCAGGCTTATCCGCAATGGGCAGAAATTGACGGAACTTTGACCCGCTGGATTCAGACCAAACATTTTATGTGGTCCTCGAACCGACATCATTACACGAATTTTCATTTGATGTATTATGTTCAGGAAAAAGAAGGATTTGATTTTACCAGACGAATGTGGGCAGAATCGACAAATGAAGAACATCCGCTGGAAACCATTAAAAGATTAAAAGGTTTTACACAGGATCAGCTTGATGATTACCTTTGGGGATATGCACAAAGGCAGCCGGCCTTCGATTATCCTATTCAGTGGAATTCTCAAATTAACACAACCAGTAATTTCGGAAAAACCATCAGAAATGTTTACAATGCCATAAAAACGAATATGCCGCGTTATACCAGCAGACAATATACTTTGCTTACAAAAGTAACGGGAACAACAGATCAATATTACACGAACAACGATTGGGCGCCACAGGATTACGGATTGAATGTGATTCCGTTATACCCAACCTGTACGGGCACTCAGAAAAAAGTTACCATTAAATTTAAAGGACATTCAGAAGTTAATGCTACTCAGGCAGGATGGCGTTATGGTTTTGTGACTACAAAAACAGACGGAACGATTTCGCGTTACAGCCCCATGTATAAAACCGATGGCGAAGCTTCGTTTACGCTCAACACATCGACAGAAGCCAATATTTATCTGGTAGTTTTTGCCGCACCAAAAGTGCATGTCAATTACAATATGGATGTAGGTTACCCTAAACAAAGAAGATATCCTTATGAATTAAAAATTGCAAATGCTACTCCTGAAGGATTTCAGCCTGCCGCAAATTTTAGAAGTTTTCTTAAAACAAACGGACATTTGCATACTAACGGAGGCGGATGGGTATCTAACAATGCAACTGTTGCGTCTACAGTTTACGTAGGCCCGTATGCAATTGTAAGAGGCGGAACTATTTCAGGAAATGCCCGTATCGATGATTATGCCATGGTAGATGGTGGAACAATAAGCGGAAGTGCCATTGTAAGAGGAAATGCCTGTGTGTACAATGCTACTTTATCAAACAGCGCTATTGTTGAAGGTAATGCCTGGATGGAAGGCGGTTCTGTAAAAAACACGGCCAATATAAAAGGAAATGCAATGTTGTTTGCAGGAGATTTTGGCAGTTCAGTTGTAGTAGGCGGCGATGCCGAAATTGGCAGTTGTTCTACTCCGGGTGTTTATTTGCAATTTCCGTATTGGAGAAACGGAAGAGACAATTGCGATGGCAAAGGCGCTAGTGATACTTCTAATATCGACATCAATGCAACATTTACCAACTTTACAGCTGCGCAAATGGCTTTTAGTACAACACCAAATTGTACGATAACTACACTTACTGCTAAGAATGCAGTTGCTGATTCAGAAGCGGATTTGAGTATTTATCCAAATCCGGCAAATGAAATTCTAACAATTTCATTTATGCAAACCGAACAAGAGAAAGTAACCATTTTGCTGTTTGATATAAATGGACGCAAACTGGATATCATTACAGATAAAACTTATGAGGTAGGCAGAATTGAAATTCCGTACAACTGTAATAAATTGATTCAAGGAATATATATGGTGCGAATCCAAAAAGGTGCTAATATTATCAATAAATCATTTGTTAAACAATAATCATATTCTTCTATAAAAAGAAAGCGACTAAAAAATAAATAGCCTGTAAATATTATTTTACAGGCTATTTTAGCTTCTGTACTATTAAAGCTGGCTCTTAAAGAAGAAATTCTGCAAAAAGAAGATTTACTTTCTAACGACCACGTAATCTTATCAAAACTAAAAGCGCATGGCCTTGAGAATTCTCTAAATAACCTAAATAAATTGCATGTTATATATCACATATTAAATGGATAAATATCATTTTCTTGCGCTTCTTTTTATGCTACTTTTATTCCTGTAGTAATTTCTTGTTCATCCATTACATATGACTTTTTTGCGATTTATAATTCCAGCGCTTCGCAGTTCTAATTAATTTTTGGAGTGAACTGAAATGCTTCAGAGACAGCATTTTTTAAAATATTTAATAAAAGGGAAAATTTAATCAATAAACAGATGAAAACAAAGTTAAGTATGCTGGTTATTATGGCGATAATATTATATTCTTGTCAGCAAAAGGATTGGACAGGTTCAAATGAGAATGGTGTTGCTACAGATTCATCTGAAAGTTCAGAAATCAGTAACAGGATGGTTAGAAAGTGGTTTTTAATGAATAGGGAATCAGACAGTTTAATGGCTTCGGCACAACAGACTATTCAGCAGCAGAGAAGGGAAGTGGAATCTCATCCGCCTGATGAGCGTGAGTATATTAATTCATGCATTGCGGAAGCCCAACAGCATCTTGATCAATTGAAGAAAAAAGTAAAATATATTAGAGAGTTTGCAATTCATATTGAGAAATATGATCCAGCTTTACAGCATACAATTGACTCATTAAAAGAAGATTATTTTCAGGAGAAATTTAAGTTAGAAGATGCATTAAAAGATTTCTGACAATTATGTAATCATGTAATAAAGTTAGAAACATAAAAGCCACAACTTTAAAGGAAAACATTTTGCATCCTCCTAAATCACATGAATAGTGATAAGGATCATTTTAACCAGTGACATCGGTCATTTCTAAAGCACTATTTATACTCGAGATTTGTATAATAATTTAAATCAATTACTTATGAAAAAAATAATTATGGCCATGCTGCTGCTTATCGCAGGGGCTGGAAACACGCTGCAGGCGCAAAAAGTTGAAGTGATGACAAGTACTAAAGAAGGCTGGCACAAGATTGGGGAGACTACAGTTAATTTCAAAAAGGACACCGATGAAATTTTAGTAATAGGGGAGAACAAATTCACAGAACTTAAATTTGTGGTAAAAGAAACGCCTATTGATATCATAAGCCTGAAACTACATTTTAGTGAGGGAAATGACCAAACTGTAAAAGTTAACAGCCCAATTAAGGCCAATGGCGAAAGCCACAAGATCTCTTTAACAGGAGGTGAGCGCAAACTTGAAAAAATTGTTTTTGTTTATAAAACGCTGCCTAATCGCCAGGATGACAAAGCACATGTTGAAATTTGGGGATATAAAATTAAAAAATAGAACCGTTTGAGTTATCCTGAAAGAGATAAAAAAAGTAACGAAAAGAAACAGATACTGGATCAATCTTAAAGCAATACATTAAATCCTGTTGGAAAGTTATTTTCTCAACAGGATTTTTTATAGCCTTAATACCTTAAGATTTATTTTACATGGAAAAAGACCTTAGATATTTAGAATTTCTAGCCTTGAATTCTAAAGAAGTTATCGAAAAACAAGTAGACTCCTATCGCCAGCAGCATTCTTATGCAGGTACCATTATCGGTTTTACAGTACTGTTTATTCCTTTCTTCTTAAATAGTTTAGAGGGGGCTAATCAAAGTATCCAATTAATTACGATTATACCTATCGCATGTTTTATCAGTTCTATCCTTTTAATGCTTAGTATTTTCAGAAGCAAACCATTGGATCAGGCTTTATCTGTAACGAAGTATGAAGCCTTACTAAAGAAATCATATGAAGATATTTTGCTTTATGAAATCGAAGCAAACAAGGTTTCGTACATCAAAAACAACAGAGCAACATTAAAAGCAAGCAAAAGGTATATGCAAGGCGTGGGGTTGACCACTTTTGCCATTCTTGTAGCTATTGTTCTTCTTTTATTAAATTCTTTTCTCTCAATAGAAAAAGTACCCACAAAAGTTCAGGTTGTAAATACATCCAGATAAGGGTTTTTCTCTTCAATTTCCCTGAGGCTTAGATATTATATTTTCTAATTTAAATTGAGTGACTACAATGCGCTAATCTGGCTGTCGCTTTACTATATTAAATGTTTCTTATCACTTTTTTGATTGATAGAAATCATTTTTTTTCGCCTCTATATGTTTCAATTTTGCCTATCGATAGTGGGATTATTATACTTATAAAAGCAAGTAAATAAATGCTTGCTGTTGAAAATAATAATGAAAATCTAATGAAAAAAAGTAACGATGTTTTACGTAAAGAAGTTATGGAAGCTATAAAATGGGAACCTGTTTTAGAATCTAATAAAATAGAGGTTAGTGTTCAGGAAGGGATTGTTACGCTGGCAGGAACTGTCGATAATTATAATCAAAAGAAGGAAGCTGAACATATTGTTAAGGATATCTCAGGAGTAAAGACCATTATCGATGATGTGATGGTAGACCTTTCCTTTTCAACAATTAGAAATGATAAAGAGATTGTCAGGTCAGTTATCAAAGCATTAGAAGGGAAATGGGTTATACCTGATCACAAATTAAAAGCTACAGTCAAAGACGGATGGGTTACCCTTGAGGGTATTTTGCATTGGAATTTTCAAAGAAAGATCGCAGATAATGCCATTCGTTATCTGGAAGGTGTACGAGGAGTTATTGACAAAATAGTGGTTGAAGCTGAAATAGAAAATCAACTGGAAAAGGAAATTGTAGAGAAAGCCCTTAAGCGCAGCTGGATACTTGATATCGGTAATATTAAAGTCAGGGTTGATGGAAAAACGATATTTCTTAGTGGTATAGTTAGTTCTCTTTTTCAGAAGGAAGAGGCAGAAAGGATAGCGTGGAATACAGCGGGAGTCTGGCAAGTCGACAATGAAATTTTCGTAGAGTTTGATTAATACAAGTTAATATTTAATATAAAGAATGGATAAATACAATTGTAGCACTTGCTGTCCGGTTTTAATTTATTGTTAAACAATTATAAATTACTTAACGTTTATTAAAGTGTGCATTTGGAGTAAATGAGAGATAACTAATGAATAATAAGGAGAATATACGTATTTTGCTCACTGATGATGATCAGGATGAGAGGGATTTTTTTGCTGAAGCAGTTCAGGATATTCACCTTAATTTTCCGGTGGAATTTTGTCAAAATGGATTGGAACTTTTAAAACGTCTTTATGACAGCACTCTTTTTATTCCTGATATCATTTTTTTAGATCTGAACATGCCGGTAATGTCAGGTTTTGAAACATTGCAGCAAATTAGGGAAAACATTTTATTTAAGCATATTCCGGTAATAGCTATTTATTCTACTTCGGCAACCGAAGAGGGTGTAAAAGATACTTTTAGATTGGGTGCCAATGCCTACGTCGTTAAGCCTACTGATTTTAATGATTTGAAGAAATTGGTAAAAAAGGTTATCCAAATGGATTGGAAAGAAAGGTTGAAACATTCGAAATTCGAATCCTTTATCATCGCGCTTTAGGTTTAAAACGAATTCTTTACTCAGATTCCTGTTCTTTGAGAGCAAGCTCTTTACAGCAAAATAAAACTACAAGTCATGTACCATAAAAAAAACATTCTGCCTAAGGCTACACGCCAGGATTTTCCTATTGTCGGTATTGGAGCTTCGGCAGGAGGACTTGAGGCTTTTACACAGTTTATTGATGCTATCCCTGATGACTCTCAGATGGCTTATGTGATTGTACAGCATTTGCATCCACTGCATGACAGTATACTTACAGAACTGCTTTCGCGTGTGGCCAAAATACCAATTATTGAAATTACAGATGATGTTCATTTGGCTCCCAATATTATTTATGTTATTCCGGAAAACAAAATATTGACTTCTTTTGACGGAGTACTCAAACTGAGTCCGCGTATTAAGGACACAAAAAATCAGGCAATAGATATATTTTTTAATTCATTGGCTGAGGTTCATCTGAATCTGGCTTGCGGCGTATTGCTCTCAGGAAATGGATCTGACGGGACAATTGGCCTGGGATCGATCAAAGAACATGGAGGCATAACTTTTGCCCAGGATATGGATGCTTCTTACAATGAAATGCCGCAAAATGCAATTAATGCCGGAGTTGTCGATTACGTTTTATCACCGGTAAAAATTGTAGCTAAATTAATTGAGCTTTGTAAAGCAAAAGCGATTTCTGGCGAAGATAATGAGCTCAATGATGAAGCAGTATTTCATGAAATTATTAAAATTCTGCATCATCACAGCGGGGTTGATTTTGCCTATTACAAACAAACCACCATACGCCGACGTATTGCCAGAAGGATGGCATTAAATAAAATCATTAATCTTAGGGATTACCTTAAAGTTTTGAAAGGTGATAAATTGGCCTCTGAAGATTTATTTAACGATCTGCTGATACCGGTAACGGAGTTTTTCAGGGATGTTAAAATTTTTCAGGTGATAAAAGAAAAAGTTTTCCCTTTATTAGTGGGCAGAGTCCCGGAAGGCAATGCAATACGAATCTGGATTGCAGGATGTTCTACTGGTGAGGAGGCGTACACTCTTGCTATTGCCCTTCATGAATTTTTGGGTGAAAATCCTCAGGGAAAAGAAATCCAGATTTTTGCCTCGGATATTTCAGAAGTTGCTATTGCAAAGGCAAGGGCCGGATTTTACAGAAAATCTCAAATGCGTAATGTTTCTGAAGCTACGCTTTCCAAATATTTTACATCCAATACCAATGGTTATACTATTAAACGGCAAATTAGGGATTTATGTGTTTTTGCTGTTCATAATTTCCTCACAGATCCTCCATTTGCCAGAATGGATTTAATTACCTGCAGGAATGTTTTTATTTATATGGATGCATTTTTACAGAAAAAATCTCTGAGTACTTTTCATTATGCCTTAAAAGAAAACGGGTTTTTACTTTTAGGAAAATCTGAAACTGCCATTCCGGCTGGTGAACTTTTTCAGCCTTTTGATAAAGCCGGAAAAATATACACCAGAAAAGAGGTTTCAGGAAGATCGCCAAATTCCCGCTGGGGATCTGGAGGAACTGACAAATTGAAAAGCTTTAAATCAGAACTTCCTAAAAAAGAAATTATAAAAGAGGATTTTATAAAAAGTGCAGAATCAATTTTGCTTTCGAATTACAGACCAGCGAGTATCATAGTGAATGAACAGGTGGATATTTTACATATTATGGGAGATATTACTGATTTTATTAAATTTTCACAAGGCAAGCCCACTTTTAGTTTGCTCAAAATGGTTCACGAAGGACTGGCTTTTGAACTTCGTAATGCCTTGCATAAATCTAAAGAAACAGGATCACTTGTCATAAAAGAAGGAATACAGGTTAAAAAGAAAGAAGTTATAAGTGAAGTTACCATTGAAGTACAGCCATTGCCTGATACTTCTGAGCCTTACTTTCAGATCTTGTTTTATAAAACCAACATAATACGGCCAGAAGTATCCTCAAACAATATGACGGCTGAGGAAATCCGTAATGATGTCAATTTAAAAAGGATTGCACAGCTTGAAAAAGAATTGGAAAAAATACACAATGACGTAAATGCTATTAGTGAAGAACAGGAAGCTTCTAATGAAGAGCTCCAGAGCGCCAATGAGGAATTATTAAGCGGAAGTGAGGAATTGCAAAGTCTGAATGAAGAATTGGAAACTTCTAAAGAAGAATTACAATCCAGCAATGAAGAACTATCGCAGATTAATCAGGAACTTTTAAACAAACAGCTGGAAATTAATATTGCAAAAAATTATACAGAGGCAATAGTGGCGACGCTACGTGAACCTATAGTAGTTTTGGATAACAAGCTTAGAATAAAAAACATTAACAGGGCATTTTCCAAAAAATATAATATTACCAAAGAAGAAGCGGCAGACAGGCTCATATATGAAATCCAAAATCATCTTTTTGGAGATATTCAAATGCGCTCCATGCTCGAAAAAATACTTCAGCAAAAAACGCAGCTTGACGATTATGAGATATCAGTAAATCTTTTGCCTTACGGCGAAAGTATCCTGCTTCTAAATGCCAGACAAGTCACTTACGAAAACAGTAAAAGACAATTAATTCTGCTGGCTATTGAAGATATTACCGAACGCAGGAATATTGAAAAGAAATTACAGGCAATGTCTGATGGTTTAGAGGTTAAAGTTCAGCAGCGTACACTAGACTTGCTAACATCCAACAAAGAATTAGTAAACTCTGTCAAAAATCTGCACACTGCCAATGATCAATTACAGGAATATGCTTATGTGGCCAGCCACGATCTGCAGGAACCGCTGCGTAAAATATTAATGTTTATCAGCAGGCTTCTTGAAATGGAGGAAAAAATTTCTGACCCGGCTCTTTTGCTGCTGGAAAAAATCAGTAAATCATCCATAAGGATGAATACGCTTATTAAGGATTTACTGGCCTATTCCTATCTTGATAATCCCGACAGGCAATTTATAGCGACTGATTTGAATGTAGTTATCGACAATGTTTTAATTGATTTTGAGCTGCTGATTCAGGAACGCAATCTTAAAATAAAAGTGGGGCATTTGCCGGTTATAAATGCAATTCCGCTGCAAATGAATCAGCTTTTTTATAATTTAATCAGTAATGCCATTAAGTTTTATAAAAAAGACGATTCCATTTCTAAAATAGAGATAAGTTCCAAAAAACTGACTTTAAAACAAGTTAAAACATATCCTGATCTTGATCCGGGTTTAGCATATTGTGAGATCATAATTAAAGACAATGGCATAGGATTTAATCAGGAGTACGAAAATAAAATTTTCACGATTTTTCAAAGGCTTCACAATAGTGAAATCTATATCGGTACAGGTATTGGATTATCAATTGGAAAAAAAATTGTAGAAAATCACAAGGGGATTATTTTCTCTAAATCCGAAGAAAATATTGGCGCGGAGTTTCATATCATATTACCTGTTTAGACATGTTTGATCTGTAGTTTAATTTTGATATAAAAATACTCTCCCTTTTCAATCTAATAAAAGCAGACAATGGCACTTTCATTAATTATTACTCTAATAATACTGCTCGTTATACTTCTGGGAAAAATAGCCCTGTTTTTAAAATTCAAAAAACAGGTGAAGACATTATATGCCAATACATTGAATGTATCTGATAAAAGGTATACCCTGAGTCAATTAGTTGGTTTGCCCGAACCGGTACAACGCTATTTTAGATATGTATTGAAAGACGGAATGTCGTATATAAGTTCAGTTAGATTAAGACACAAAGGTGTATTCAAAACCAACTTAAAAAGCGGGTTCATCAATATTACGGGCAAGCAATATTTTTCTGTTCAAAAACCACAATTTATATGGAAAGGCTCTACGTTGATCTTTACAGCAAGAGACAGTTTTATTGCCGACAAGGGAAATTTAAAAGTTTCATTATTCAATATTTTTACAGTGGTTAACGCTAAAGGCGCAGAAATTAACGAAGGCGAAATGCAGCGTTGGCTGGCCGAAAGCGTTTGGTTTCCAACAAATTTACTTCCGTCAGAAAGTATAACGTGGATTGCTATAGATCAGGATTCTGCAAAATTATCATTCCGATATAAAGAAATCTCATTTGATTTTATTGTTACATTTAATGTCCTGGGAGAAATTGTTACAATGGAAACCCTGCGGTTCATGACTGATAAAAAAAGAGAATCATGGCTTTGCAGAATGGCTGATTATAAAGAAATAAATGGCGTAAAAATTCCTGCTTCAGCAGAAGCAATCTGGAAATTAAAAACGGGAGATTTCAGTTATGCAAAGTTTAAAGTCACAGCGATACAATACAACCAGAATATTTCTAAAAGGACAGTATAGTTTAAGAATTATAAAATACCACAACAATGTTCAGACATCAGGGAACCAAGAGAAATCAAAGACATAATCTTAAAATTGCCTCTTTATTATCGTTTGTGGCAGGTCTGGTCAATGTAGCAGGTTTCCTTGCGGTTCAAAAATTAACGACCAATGTCACAGGACATTTTGCTTTTTTTGTAGATGAGATCTTTAAACTCAATTTCAGACAGGGATTTATTTACTTTTTATATATTTTTTTCTTTTTCCTGGGATCTTTTTTCTCCAGTCTGCTCGTAGAGTTTCTTTTACGAAGAAATGAAAAATACAGTTATGTAATTCCAACAGCAATTGAAAGTGCTATTTTATTTGGCATTGCAGTCTTTGGGGAGAATTTAATTATACATAATCCTGATTTTATAGCCTATACGTTATTGTTTGCCATGGGTCTGCAGAATTCTTTGGTAACAAAAATTTCAAATGCTACAGTGAGAACAACACACTTGACAGGGCTTTTTACAGATCTTGGAATCGAATTATCACAACTGTTTTTTTATCACGAGCAGCTCTTTCGGAAAAAACTGTTTGTATCGATCAAATTGCGAATGACCATTATTAGCTTTTTCTTTTTTGGCGGTATTATTGGCGGCATTTTTTATTCGAATATGGGATTGTATGTTTTACTCATTGGGGTTGCAGTTTTGCTTTTAGGTCTCTTATATGACAGGATTCGCTTTAATGCTGTTTTATTGGAAAGGAAATACAGGAATCTGATACAATTCAAAGTGAAATAACTCAGGCTTTAAATAGCTTCATATATAAGATATTGAGCTGTTTTTCATTTTCTGAAAACAAGCATCGTAGTACGAGTGTCAAAGCCAAATTCCTTGGTTTTACTCGAAAGAAAATGACGTTCAAACCAGTCACGGTTTTGTTTGGTAAACATGACAACAATTGAGGGTCTTATTTGTTGGATATTATTTTAAAACTGAAATTTTCATCTGAAGGTTATCTGAATTTATTTCAGTAATTTTTAGATTATGATTTTCCTATTTCAATTTCATTTCATTAAGCTTTAAATCTAGTTTTTTCCATTTGGTTTTATCCAGATGAAGCGTATCCAGATCTGTTGTCCATTCCATAAAAGGTGCTAAATGATAAATGCCTACAACACGTTTTTTGTAGCCAAATGCGAATCGGTCTCCGCGAAGCTGATAATTAATTGTTTTAGCAGGATTCTCGATATTACTGTAAAGTACTGTTTGCGTTTTCCAGTCTCCGCCCCAGGTAAAAAAAGCTTTGATTCCGCATAAGATTCCAATAATTATAAAGACCAAAATAATGGATAAGTTGGTTTTTAATTTTTCAAAAAATTGTCCAGCAATAATTACCAGTGATGATGCTGCAAAAAATAAAAAAAAGAAATGTACCCGATAATCATTGATATGAAACCGGGTGTATCTATTGAGTAGAATGATACTTATCGAAATTACAAAAATGAGAGCAATAGCGGGATTCAGTTTTTTCATCTTAAGTGTGGTTTGTTATTTATGAATGTCATTTACAGTACGCATAAAATCTGCCGTTGCAGGATCTGCTGCAGTTCCGTAACTATTAACAAGAGTTTTTTTTATCACTATATTCTTGTTTTTGACACGATCAGGTAAATCGATAAACCGATTACAGAAGGAAAAAAGCATCATCTGATACAAGATGACTTTCGTAAAAAAACAGTTAAATGATAGTAGGGTTATAATTTGGTTTTAGTTGGTGTGACTCTACGGCCTACAGTATCCATAAGAATGGTGGCTGTTAAAGCGGCCAGGGCGATAAGTGCGAATAATGTTTTCATAATTTTAATTTTAGAAGATTGGATTTTAAATCTGTCCAGCAAATTTGGCTTAAAACAGCGAATTGAGAAATGATCATCAACATTGCAATAAGTGATCTGGAACACTTTTTTTGGCTATTTTTACGTTAGCTTTGATACTGGGTTTTAAAGAAAAAAAATGGCACTACTAATCTTTGTCAGACATGGACAATCACTTTATAATTTAGAGAATCGTTTTACAGGAGTTCTGGATATTCCATTAACAGATGTTGGAAAAGAACAGGCAAAACTGGCAGGGCAAAAATTAATAGGCTATGTTTTTGATATCGCATACACTTCCATGCTTACAAGAGCACAGATGAGCCTGCAGATTATCCTGGATGAAATGAAGGTAACGATTCCTATTGTGAAAAATAAAGCTTTTAATGAGCGCATGTACGGCACTTTGCAAGGGCTCAACAAAGACGAAACAGCTCAAAAGTATGGTTTGGCCCAGGTGGATATCTGGAGAAGAAGTTACGATATATGCCCTCCCGGAGGAGAAAGCCTTCTTGATACCTACAACCGGGTAGTTCCTTATTATAAAGCAGAAATAGAACCTAAATTAAAAATGGGACAAAATGTGTTGCTTGTAGCTCATGGAAACAGTTTAAGATCCCTTATGATGTATCTTGAAAACATCAATCCCCTTGACATTGTCAAGGTCAATATTGCAACAGGAATACCAAGGGTTTACACCTTTGAGGCAGACCTGCATCTTTCCAGTGTACACGATTTATAGTTTATAAATTGTTTTCACAATAACAAACCATTTTAAATAACAAAGCAGAAGATATGATCCTCTGCTTTTTCTGTATTTATTTGTAGTTGATGCCTTTTGAAAAAAAGTATCGAGAAAAATACCAAGCCTATTTATCAGACAGGAAATACAATTCCCAGATAATATTGAATGCTTTGGTAGACGGCAATGACTTTAATTACGATTCCATTTTGTACGGTATAGCAGTTTATTTTGAAAAGTATATTTTCCATCTCAACTATTTTTAAAGTCAGACTTTTTGAAATGTCCCCAAACAAAAAACTCTTGTTCCTGAAGATTCATTTTAGCGGTATTTTCAGTATCTATTTTGATTTTTCCGAAACTGTTGTCTTTTTGTAAAAAGTGAAGTAATTCAGTTTTTGCCGTAGTGGGACCAAACAAGATGAGTTCATTATAACAAATGGCGAGCGTCGCAATTTTCTTAAAGTATGCTCTTTGTTTATCCTGTTCTTTATGATGCATTTCACTTTCGCTCCTTTGCAGGGTTTCATGTTTGTCCTGGATATCAAATTCAGAGATTATAGTCTGATTTTGTTTATTAGTATCGGTAAAATCGATTAAATTGGCGGCGGCATGATCTAAGTAAATGCCTAATTGATGTATAGTTTTCATTTTTTTTAAAGATATAAGTTTTAATATTTTTTTACTTATTGTACTGCAACGGCTTCAATTTCCTCAGGAGAAAGAAAGCGCTCTTCTTTCACACCATTTTCTTTAGGGATATGGATTCCCAGTACTTTTCGCGCTTTTTCAGTTTCAATTTTACTGCCATGCACCAGAAGCATAAATTTGCCTGCTTTTATCTCTGTTTCGTATTTTAAAACGTCATGATTTGAAATACCCAAACTAACTAATGCCGCTGCAATAACACTGCTTCCTCCCAGAAGGGCAGCACCTTCGAGCGCCCCAATAATAGCCGAAACAAGAGGCCCTGCAACCAGCAGCGGACCAAGTCCTGGAATAAAAAAGAAAGCGGATCCAAATAGTAAACCCCAGAAGCCACCCCAAAAAGCACCAAAACTTCCCCATTTTTTCATGCGGTCTCCAATATTGTAATAGCCTGTTACAGTTTCCTCACTATGGTAATCGGTTCCAATGATCGATAGATTTGTCATATCATAACCGCTTTTTTCTAGTTTTTTAATAGCCTTTTCAGCTTTAAGATGAGTGTCATAAAAGGCGACTAATGTATTTGTGTTTTTCATGTTGATGGTATTGAATGAGCTGTTTTATAAAATTTATCAGATGTTTTTTCAGAAGACCTTATTATACTTCTTCGTTGCTGTACAAAGTTGAGGTAACAGGAAAGAATCTAAAATGACAGGCATCAGCAATAAAAATGATGTTGGGCACTTTTAGAATAAAAAATGAACTGTTATTAAAAAGAGTAAATTTTACTTACTCAAAATGTTAATCTATATGAAGCATTTTTAGCACCAGATTATTTTAGATTCCTTAATAGTACGTCGAGTTGTCAAAATTATCGTGATAAGTTCTGATTGCTGTTAAATGAATGATAATGTGTTAATTATAGTGTGAAATTCAGGCAGAATGTAACTTCCCATTTTTAAATAGCCGACCTTTATAAGGATCATCATAATTTGATCGATTTGATGATGGACAATGCTGCACTGTTATACGCTCTTGTACAAAATGCTTTGGATGGCATTATTACCATAAACGACATTGGTACTATCGAAACTATTAATCCGGCCGGCTGTGTACTTTTTGGTTATCAGCAAGAGGAAGTTATAGGTAAAAACATTTCAATGCTCATGCCTTCACCTGACAGGGAAAGGCACAATAACTATTTGAGCAAGTACAAAACAACAAGAAAAGCCAGCATAATTGGTGTGGGGCGTGAACTCACAGGAATGCGCAAAGGCGGTGATCTGTTTCCTATGAAACTTGGGGTTAGTGAGGTAAAATATTCAGGCAGGACTATTTATGCCGGTTTTATTCACGACCTGTCCCAGCAGAAAGTAGATGAGGAACGGTATAAGGACTATGCATCGCATCTGGAAGAATTGGTCGAGGAGAGGACAAAATCGCTCAACGATACAATTTTTGCTTTGGAAAAGGCAAAAGAAAAAGTGAGTATTTCCCTCGAAAAGGAAAAAGAACTCAGCAAATTAAAAAACCGGTTTTTATCGATGGCTTCCCATGAATTTCGCACACCTCTAAGTACCGTGCAGTTATCAGCATCACTAATAGAAAAATACGCTATACCTTTTGAAAGCGAACCTATAGGGAAACATATTGCCAAGATTAAAAATTCGGTAAAGAGTCTAACCGCGATACTCAATGATTTCCTCTATGTTGAAAAATTGGAAATAGGGAAGATGAAACTTGAGTTCACTTGTTTTGACCTGGTTAAATTTGGTGAAGAAATAACCGAAGAAATGCAGCTTCTGGCCAAACCTAGTCAAAATATCATTTGTAAACACCTGGGAGATCAAACCATGATATACCTCGACGCTAATTTGTTAAAGAATTGTGCCATTAATTTAATTGGAAATGCCATAAAGTATTCCGGAGACAGCTGCTGTATTGATTTTACAACAGAAATTAATGATTTAGATTATATTATTTCAGTTCACGATGACGGAATTGGTATTCCTTTGGAGGAACAAAAACATTTATTTCAGGCTTTTTTCAGGGCGCACAATACCGGAAGTATACCCGGGACAGGCCTTGGCCTAAATATAGTGAGCCGTTACGTTTCACTTATGAAAGGAACGGCAGATTTTAAAAGTAATGAAAAAGAAGGAACATTATTCACCCTAACATTTCCCATATCATGAGCAAAGTACTGATTATTGAAGACCATAATGAGATTAGGGAAAACATTGCTGAAATCCTTGCTTTGGCCGGTTACACCGTTTATCAGGCCAATAATGGTAAAGTGGGAGTTGAATCTGCTCTTGTCAACCTGCCCGATATTATTTTATGTGATATTATGATGCCGGAGCTCGACGGTTACGGTGTATTGTATATGCTGAATAAAAACCCGAAAACAAGTACTATTCCTTTTATTTTTATAACTGCTAAATCAGAAAGAATTGATTTGCGAAAAGCCATGGAAATGGGAGCAGATGATTACCTGACCAAACCTTTTGATGATATGGAACTTTTACAGGCCATTGAAAGCAGGCTGAACAAAAAGAATTCTGAAAGGGATTTTTATAGTCAGTCCCTGGGACATCTTGAGAGTTTAGTTGGGGGCAGGGAAGGGCTTTCTGAACTAAAAAAAATGATCGATGAGCATATTCACAGGCCCTTTAAGAAAAACCAGATTATTCATTATGAAGGCGATCGTGCTATAGGTCTTTATTTGGTGATCTCGGGTAAAATCAAAACCGTCAAGATGTCTGAAGACGGGCGTGAACTGATGACTGGTATGTACCATGCCAATGATTTTTTAGGAGTCAATACAATTCTCTCTGATGATACCTATACCGATACCGCAACAGCATTGGAAGACAGTCAGCTCTGTTTTTTTCCAAAAGAACAACTCGAAGAATTACTCAAATTATATCCTGATGTAGCGGAGAAATTCATTAAAATTTTATCGAATGAGATCAGGAGCAAAGACACGCATTTGCTGCAACTGGCCTATCAGTCAGTCAGAAAACGTATTGCAGAATCGCTGCTGAGACTCTTTCGTCAGGAAGAAGTCGCAAAAGGAGATAGTATCAATGTAACAAGGGATGATCTGGCGGCGATGTCAGGAACTGCGTCAGAAACCGTAAGCAGAACCTTAACCGAGTTTAGAAATGAAGGATTAATAGAAAAAAAAGGCAGCCAGCTGAAAATTCTGGATTATATAAAAATAAGTAAAATGAAAAATTAATTCTCAAAAAGTACTTTTGCCAAAGCATTGTCCCGATTATAAAGGTCATCGTAAAAAGCAATATTTCCACTGCCGTCTGCCCAAGCGGTAAAGTAGGCAATGTAAACCGGAATTTTATCCTGGAGTACATTGGTGTTTTCTTTTCCCAAATGCATGGCTTCATCTACTTTTTGGGTACTCCAATTGGCTTCTTTTTCCATAATAGCGATTGCAAGTTCCCGGGCTTTCTCCACCCGTACGCAGCCATGACTAAAAGCTCTTTTGTCTTTATTGAAAAACGATTTGGATGGCGAATCATGAAGGTAAATGTTATGGGAATTGGGAAACATAAATTTTACATATCCTAAAGCGTTACTGCCTCCGGGTTTCTGTCTTACTTGTCCGTCATGCCATTCCATATGCTGATTTTGAAGGTAATTTGGATTCTTTTTTATATTGGGCAGTATTTCTTTTTTAAGGATACTTACAGGAACATTCCAATAGGGGCTAAAGGCCAGATAACTCATATTGCCACTAAAAACAATGGTTTTATGAAATTCTTTTCCCACTACCACTTTAGAAACAAGGAAAGGTTTTCCATCACGGTAATACAGCAATCTGAAAGAAGGTATATTCACGGCGATATATTCCTGTGTCGTATTTATTTTAGGAGTGATCCAGCGACATCTTTCCATATTGACGGAAATGGTTTTGATCCGGTTCTCTACAGGAACGTTAAGCATATCAATAAGTCTGGGCGTGATCTTGCTTTCAAAATCATGATTTTGACTGGTTCCGTAAGCCAAAATGCCATCAGTTATGGTTTGATCAAAAAGAAGAGATGCGTTATCCTGACTGATAAAACCTTCTAAAAACAATCTGTTTCTGACTTCTTGTACCGTAGTAGAAGAATCACCCTGATGAAGGGATTTAATTTCTTTTTCAAGTTTAACAATTTGCCAGCCGCCGTTTTTTTCAATTTCAAGATATTTTTTTAAAGCCTGTTTAAGAGCATAATATTGACTGAAATAGTCGTGATTGAATTCCTTTTTAGATCCAATTCCCTGCACAAGAGTATCAAGGTATGCTGTATTTGAAGCATTTTCTCTGGGAAGGTACCAGCCTGTTTCTTCACTTTTTCCTATGGTAAATCCACTGAAAACTTTGGTTGTGTAGAAACAATACATGCAACTGATTAGCAGCTCAGATTCTAAATTCGGATTTTTATTGGGATTCTGTTCAAAGATTTTTGTAAATTCCATTTCATACGGAATTGGAACAGGAAGACCTTCTTCTCTCATTTTCCCTACCTGTTTGTGCAATACATAGGCAAATTCAATAAGTCCTTTCTCGTCATACCAAATATAGTCACCATGTTTTTTATAGAGCAGTTTTACCTGAGCCTGATACGGACTGAATTTAGGATAGGTCTCAAAAAAAGCAGCAATTTTTGTGGTGTCGATTTGCAAAGCAGCATTTTCCTGAAGCTGTTTTTGAACATGATTCATAGAATTTGCCCGGGACATCATCCAAAGATTACACATTAAGAAAATCAAGATATATTTATGTTTCATTGGGGAGTTATTAGCCTGGGATTCTGTGACACTGGAATTTGTAAGGAATAAGTTTTAATTAAAATGAACATAACAATAGATACTGTTATGTTCAGGTTTCTTTAATACAGGATATTTTAATTGGCTTTAATTTCGTCAGCCGCCATCTCTGTGAGTAATTTTCTTTTTTTCACCTCAGGCAGGATTCCATTGTCGCTTTTTTTTGTTTTTAGGACTTTTTTAAATTTATTTCCTTTAGCGTTTTCAGTAGTTTTCAGGATTCTTTTATTGATTTTTTTAGCGATCTTTTTTGCTGTATTGTCAATTGTTTTCAGAATCTTTTTACTGTTTGATTTTGCTGTTATGGCAGTGGTAATTGCTGTAGTTATTTCAGCTATCATTTTTTTTGAATTTGCTTTCATAATTTTAAATTTTATAGATGTTAGGTTTGATATCTGATTTATTGAAATAAACCGGACGTGTTATATGGATACAAAATTGAGCAGAACTTTTGTTACACAAAATGACACTGCTCATTTTCATTATTGATGTTAGGCACTTTTTTACGAAGTATATTTTTGTGTTATTATTTAAAATCCCACAGTCGCTTCTAGCATAAAACCGTCGAATTGACCACCATGTCTGATATCAGTATCCTGAAAATTTTTATATTTCTGATTTACATATTCGGCTTTCATCAGGATATTTTTGGTCAGGAACCATCCTGCAGAACCTACCACACGATTAATAGTCTGGTCGTTTTGGTTTAGCGGGCTATCCTTTAGGGTATTGTATCTGGCTGCAATCCAGAAATTTTCTTTTCCGGCTGGGAATCTGTAAATAAGATCAATAGCAGATTGAATAACCTGATGCGTATCGGCCTCAGTGATTTTTCGGCCTTTGGCTACTTCATAAGTTCCAAAGAGTTCAAAACCTTTAAACTTCACAAAAGGATTAATCATAAAAGCCGTCACTTGCTGACTGAATTCGGGATTATAACGCCCGGATCTGAAATTATCAACAGCCGTTGCCGTAGTATTTTCCATTACATAAAAATAATGTGAACCTGTTCTGTCTCCTGCAAAAAGGGTATTGTTTGCAGCCCTTTTTACATTATAAAAAGAACCTGTCAGCCTGAATCTCAGATCTTGGTTTATTTGTTTATCATAGCCAATTTTAGCGTGCAATGCTGGTGTAGGTTTGTTTAATTCTCCTGTTGCCGCATCTATTTTGGTAGAAACAACCACTGTTGGGTTTAAGGCGCCATTGGTTATTCCCACTAAACCCATCCAGCCTGAATCATGATGAAAATAGACTTCACCTCCAATTTCAGTCGCAAATTCATCCAGAATGTAATTTTCAATAAAAGGGTTGTAGATGGCGTTTCCTCCGTCACTTCGTCTAAAGTGCTGGTCGCCATAATCAACATCATAGGCACCTACTTTCAGGGTTACATATTTCATGGCCTGATCGACAAAATTGCTCTTTAAAAATAGCAGTTTATCAAACTGTATGTAACCTCCTTTTACCCAGGTTTCCTCATGATGTCTTGAAGACAAGTAAATAGTAAGGTTCATTCGGATTCCATCATCGAGCTGCGTGTCGAGGTTCAGGTTGGCCATAGCAAGATTGAAACCATTTGTAATACCAATAAGCTCATTGCTGTTTATGCCGTCAACCAGTACGGAAGTTGCTGTATTTTGATGGTTTAATCCCTGGAAATCCAGTGTAAAATTACCACCCATTTTTACCTTAAAACCGTCAAAAGTTGCTGTATCTTTCTTGGTAGTTTCAAAAACATTCAGGCCTCTTTGGTCATTGTACCTAAAATACTGCATAGGTTTTTTTTGTGCTTGCGCCAATGTTATCCAAAGGCACAGTAATAGCGATATGGTATTTTTCATGTGAATTAAGATTTTTCAAAAAGGAAAGAGAATTCAAGTTTGATTGAATCACCGGTTTTCATGACTCCGCCCATAAAAACAGGAGCCGTAACCTTGTATTCACTCATGTTTATGGGGTAATTGCCATCACAGCTGATACTTCCGTCTTTATTTACAAAACAGTACAAATCAATAACAACATCTTTGGTAGCGCCGGCAATAGTAAGTTTTCCGGCCGTTTTGATATGGAATTTAGAATTGTTTAAGCTCATAACTTCAGCAGAAACCTGTTTGTATGTGATTTCTTTAAATTCATCCGTTTTCAGGGCTTTGTACGCATTTTTGTCTAATTTTTTCTGACCGCTTTTAAGAGTAAGCACAGGGAGGTTAAACTCAATGGCCCTGAGTTTTGTAATTTGATTTTCAGCACTGATATTAAATGTTGCTTTTCCTGAAAAGGTACCGCTTTTCATCGTCCAGTCATGAAAGGTAGAAGTTCCGGATATCTTCATTTCATTCACTATAGATTTTCCAATTTTGAAATGGGATTGTGCCAGAACCGTCTGGTTCAGCCCTGAAAAGATTATGATGAGGAGCAGTACTGCGAATTTTATTTTAGTTTTCATGATTATTTTTAATTTATTAAAAGCATTATTTTAAGTAGGAGCGAAGGAACCAGGCCATTTTCTCATGGCTCTCGGTTAGTGTGGTAACAAAATCATCTGTTTTATTATCTTTAGAAGTCGTTTCAAGCAGCGATGTATTATTTTTTAGTATGGCAATCAGGTTTTCATGATCACCAAGTAATTCATTGAGATAACCCGTGCGGTCATTTATTTTTTTTCTTTTTTTATTGAATCGCGTCACCTTCAAAAAAGCCTTCAGCATGGCATCTGCATAATGACCTGAAGCATGAACACGTTTTTCAATGTGCTGGATTATAATATCAATTTCACTGGATTGAGCACTGAAAAAAAGATACTTGTCCTGAAAGTCAATATACTGCAGGCTCGCATCTACACTTTTAGTTTTGGTTAAAAGGATATATTCATCACAAAGAATACTGGAGAGTTTGTTGGTAAGGCTTCTTATATGAGCTCTTTTTGAAGTAGTGGTTTTCATTTTCGTTTTTTGGAGTTGGTGATTTTCAAGGCAAAGTTGAAGCTATTAGAGGTAAACCAAAATGACAGACAACGTACCAATAAGTGACGGTTGTTACTTATTGAGAAGACCAAAATCATACTTTGCCTGAGATTTACTTTGTTAATGAGATGGTGCGTTTAGAAATGATGAACATCATTGCAGGAAGTGACCGTTATTGCATTTAGAAAAGTCCAAAAAAAACTTCCCTGAATTTTAAGTTATCCAGAGAAGCTTTTTTATATTTGTAATATTTCAGGTAGTTACCTGTATTATTATGCTGTAAAAGAATAGTCGTAATCGACTATCAATTCATTTTTTACAAAGGCAACTCCGGGGGTATTCCAGGTAATTCTGGCTGCTTCTTCTTTTTGGTATAAAGAGGTAACATCGCCGGAAAGGGTTACCGTTGTTCCTGATACCGATACCGTAATATCCTTGGCATTTATAGCCCAGTGGCGTGTTAAAGCATTCTCAACATGCTTTTTTTCAATAGCACTATTGGATTCTGACTGAATGCTAATGTTATTGATAACCCCCTTAACGCCCCAGAGTTCATTTGCTAATTTTCTGGCCATCTCTTTCTGATAATTCCAACCCAATTGACCTTCTAATGTAACCCAGCCCTTTTCAACTTTAACGGTTAGATTATTATGCGGAAAAAACAGGCTGTCTGAAAAGGATTTTACCAGATCTGTAGCAACATCAGTATCATTTTTAATGAAGTGGTGCGCATCCTGTATTTCAATTTTTTCGACTACTGCCTTGACACCGCCTACTTTTTTGGCAGCATTTTCAGCTTCCGTCTTTTTATAATAATTGTCTACAGTTCCGGTGAGGGTCACAACGCCGTCTTTCACAATAACGCCAATTTCTGCGGCATGCAAAAGCGGTTCCCATTTAATGGCTTCCTGTACATCTTTTTGTAATTCTTCATTCGTTTTCATAGGGTATATTTTAAAAATTCACAATGTGTTTTTCGTATAAGTAATATTCAATTCAAAAAGGATCAGAGAGTTCACTCACGCGGATCAGTTTCTTATTCACAAATTCATTAATTCCCAGTTCAGATAATTCCCTTCCGTAGCCTGATCTTTTGGTTCCGCCAAAAGGCAAATCGGCTTGTGTCCAGGTTGGGTGATTGATAAATACCATTCCGGTATCAATCTGGTCTGCCACATGTTTGCCGCGTTCAATGTCACTTGTAAATACGGAACCTCCCAGTCCGAAAGGGCTGTCATTGGCAAGGTCAATGGCGGCCTGCTCATCTTTTACCCTGTAAAATGAGGCAACAGGACCAAAGAGTTCTTCATGATAAGCGGCCATTCCCGGTTTTAGGTTTGTTAGTATAGTGGGTTCCATAAAAGCTCCTTCACGTTTCAGGCGGCTGCCTCCCAGTACGATTTTTGCTCCTGCATCTACAGATCTCATGACCTGATCAGCCAATAGTACCGCAGCTTCTTCATTGCACAATGGACCTAACTCTGTTGTTCTGTCCATAGGATCACCTACTTTCAGGCTGGCCATTTTTTTAGTGAATTTGGCAAGGAATTCATCGGCTACAGCCTCAACGACTATAAATCTTTTTGAGGCAACGCAGCATTGTCCGTTATTATTGATTCTTCCTACCATGGCCCAATCGACTGTTTTTTCAATATCGGCATCTTCCAGTACAATAAAAGCATCGTTTCCGCCAAGTTCCAGAACCGATTTTTTAAGGTTTCGTCCCGCTTCTGCTGCCAGACTTGAACCGGCGGCTTCGCTTCCCGTTAAGGAAACTCCTTTGATTCTCTGATCTGAAACAAGCGCTGAAGCCCTTTTTCCGGAGATCAAAAGATTGGTATACAATCCTTTTGGAGCACCGGCTTCATTAAAAAGTTTTTCTATAGCAATAGCACATTGAGGAACAATCGAGGCATGTTTGACAAGTACTGCATTTCCTGCGATGATATTAGGACCTGCAAAACGGGCTACCTGATAAAACGGAAAGTTCCATGGTTCTACGCCAAATACGACACCCAGAGGCATGTAACGTATAAAAGCTTTGCCATATTCAGGATTCAGGTGTTTGTCAGAAAGGAATTGTTCTCCATTATCAGCATAGTAATCAATAATATTGGCGCTAAGGTCAATCTCGGCTTCTGCCTGCGAGATCAGTTTTCCCATTTCCAGCGTAATGATCCTGGCGAGTTCCTGCTTATTTTTACGCATAAGCGATGCCACTTTATGCATCAAATCAATTCGTTGGGTAAAGGATGTTTTTCTCCAGTCCTGAAAAGTTTCAGCTGCTGTGGCAACGGCTGTTTCCAAGGCTGCATCGGTCATTTCTTCAAAGCTTTTGATAAGCCTGTTGGTATTGGGATCAATTGTTTGTATAGACATGATATTTGTTTAGATTATTTTACATTATTTTTAAAAACGTCTTTGACTACTTTGCCAAGTTCATCCATATTGTAGCTGAATTCTCGTTGGAAAGATTCATTTTTCGATACCATGGAGTCATCAAATTTGAGCATGCCATTTTCGAATTCCGCGCAGCTTTTCCCACATTGTTTTGAGCTTTTCGTGGTTCTGGTTCAGTTCATTTTTTAACCTCAAATTTTCTTTTTGATCCGCTGTGGTTATTTTTTTTGAAATTGCCTGATCTGGTTGTTTGTAAGTATCGGGATTAATTTTTTTAAGAAATTTTCTTATTGCAAAGGTGTATTTAGGTAAGGAGCCAGCAAATGATGCTCAACACATTTGAAAGTGATTTGAAACACTTTTTTAAGGATGTACCTGCTAATCGAAAAAAATAGGCTATTGGATTTAATCAGGAAGATTTTCTTTCGATGAAATACTTTTTTTAATTTCAATGATTTGACACTCCAAAATAAGGGGTAGTATTGGTCTCTACGCAGGCCACGGCATAGAGGTAAAGAGAAGCCGACCAGCTCTGCCAGTCCTGACCCATAGGCTCGCCGTCCTGGGCCTTGTACCATTCATTAAAACCATAATCGAGGTCTTTGTTTCTTGATTTTTTAATTAGGTCCGTTAGCAGGAATAATTTTTCTCTTGCCAGTTCCTGTTTTCCGGCCCGAACCAGAGCCGCTATGTGAAGGGCTGAAATGAAAGGCCATATACCTCCATTGTGGTAATCCCCGGGAAGATTATACTGTTCATATCTGGGGATCCAGTCGGGATCTTCAGGCAGAATATAAGGGAAGAAATTCGGGGCCAGTTTTAAGGCCAGATCTTTATTCTGTATCATAATATCACATTGATTTTCTATCCATTTCACAATCTCATCTGCCCTCTGCTCAGAAGCAAGTCCTGAGAGAATAGCCAGACTGTTGCCTAAGAGGTCAAATCGTTCGCTGTTGTATATTTTATAAGACCATAAGGCGTAATAGGGCTTTTGTTTTATCAGCATCCCCTCATGCAGATGTGTAGGATTTGTAGGGGTGGTAATGGTAAAATGTTCCATTGCGTTTTGCAGCCCTATTGCTCTTTCTGTATGCCCCAGTATCTTGAGGTAACTGTAGGTCAAAGTGTTAACATACAGTCCATAGCCCAATACCCATTGCTCGTCGCGCCAGTCACTCGTAGGCTGTTGAGCCACAAGATAATCATCAGAAGGACTTTGGTACTCCATCCAGGTTAATGCCTTTTGGACTGCCTCTTCCAGAAAATCCTTTTCTCCGGTTAATTTTCGGAAAATGCCCACTGCCAGTAAAAATAGAGGTGTGGTATCACTTGCTCCTCTATTGTCAGGATCGTGGACTAGTGAAGGGATGTTTCCCCTTAGAGACTGATTTTTAGAAAGCACCTGAAGTGTTTTCTGCATCGCACTTATTAACTCTTCATTTTCGGATACGGCAACACCAAGGATACTAATCATTAAATCCCGCGTATAAGGCTCGGGATATCCCCATGCCGCAGTTCTGGGAAGCCCGTCAAAGGGACCTTTTACATTGTGCAGCAGTACCTTTAGGGCTGCACTTTTTGCCTGTTCTATTTCTGTCCAGTTTCTTTTGTCCATGAGCTGTGAGATTTAATATATTTGGAGTCTTTCATTGATGATTTTTATAAATTTCGCTGCTACAATCCTGTAGTCGAAGTTTTCAACTGCCCGTTTTCGCCCTGCGGTTCCCATTTGTCCGCGCAGGTCTTTATTGTTCATTAATCTGACAAGGGCATCTTTTATATCCGCTACATTGGCGCGGTAATCTACTGTTCTGGGCTCATCAAATACAATTCGCCTGTTTTCTTCAAAGCCTGATTCGTTGCCCAGGGTTACTTCATTGACTACTATTTTTTGTCCTATACCCGCCAGGCAGGCAGTCTTGTTGTCTATAAGGGTGTCGAGCATTCCCATTGCCTTAATCCCGATTACGGGCTTACCACAGGCGCCTGCTTCCACCTGGGGCATACCAAATCCTTCGAGCCTGGATGGGGCGGCATATATATCGCAGGCATTTAACAGATACGGAATAAAATTTCTGGATATGATACTGGTTTGGAATATCACGTTATTGCTAATTCCGAGTTGTTCGGCAAGCTTTTGATCCAGATTGCTCTGAAGGGCAGTTCTGGGTTGTGGCCAAACCTTGCAGACATACTTCCAGGGCGGTAGTTCTTTCCCCGCAATAGCCAGTGCTTCCATGACTTCGCGGGCCCCTTTGGAGGCTGCATCCCCGCCAATGGTCAGCAGGAGCTGCTCCTCGGGTGCTATTGCAAGAGCTTTGCGGGCTGCAAGTACTTTTGGATCATTTTCAGCATAAGGTTTGAAAGTGTCGGTATCACAGCCCACGGGAAGAACTTCAATATTATCCCCGCTTATGCCATCCCTTACATACATTTCCTTTACCCAGTTAGACGTGACCAGTATCAGCGGCAACCCGTTAAGTACATTTTGGTAATTGGCAATATAGCCGTCGGCCACCAGCCAGGGTACAGCAGTGATACCAAATTTTTGAGGGTGCAGTACCAGCTGTGGCGTATGCCCCCAGTAGCCGGTACCTACCACAACATCCGGTTTAAACCAGTCGTAATACCATTGTTTTTCAAGAGCTGATTCAACATGAACCGCATAGGCCTCCACGCCATTGGCCAAAAGGCCTTTATACAGCAGGTCCCCCTGGGTAGCAAGACCACCGGGTGTGGGCGGATAATCGTATAGTACAAGTACTTTCATAGTTTTGTTTCTTTAAGCCAGTTACTGGCGTCTTTTTTGCTGGAAAATCTCCAGAATGCTTCTGTTTTTGGAGTCGTTTGAGCTTCCCAGCTATTGGGGGTAAAGCCGTATATTCGGGTCATAATTTCATGTTTTTTCTGCCAGATATCAGATGGAAGTTTTAATTGAATATCAGCATTAGGCATGGCCTTGGAATAATACTGCTTATTGTGGTCTTCGTAGGCAAATACCAAAAGCTCACCACATGAAATTTTTCCTTCATCCCAGAGACCTATTACAGAGCAGCCTGTTTCTTCATGTCTTAGATGCCTTGTATATTCGCCCAGCGGATTGTGGGTAAGGATGATATCATAGTGTTCTGCAGGTAATAATTGCAGTATTAGGCGGTCGATTTCTGATTTATCCTGCGGTATCTGGTCAGGTCCGTCGTCCAGATTGCCCATGGTACCTGTGCATTGCAGTACTTCGAGCATTCTATAAAATTTAGGAGCCCTGTCAGGGTCGTATTTTCTGCAAAGGCATACTATAAAGCACTCCCAATGGGGATTACTGAGCAGCATTCCTCCAGCCCATAGGGTTTCATCATCAGGATGGGCCACGATAAGAGCTACTTTTTTTTTTCTGTACTTGCATCTCCATTGTAATAAGGTGTTAGGTATCAGAGAGCAAGTTAAGGGGAAGTAAAAAAAACAAAAATGACGAACATCACCCCAAAAGGTAATCTTCGTCATTTTTTACAACAGGCGGCCGGTCTATTTTTACGGAGGTAAAAATCAGTCTGTTTTCACCTGCAGGAGCTGCTCGAGCTGTAGGCTGTCTTTTATATAAATATTTCTTTTGTCAGTTTCAATACAACCTTGTTCCTTGAATTGTTTCAGGCTTCTGCCCAGGCTTTCCTGTGATGTACCTATAAGGTTCGCCAGATCATCACGTGTCAGATCGATTCCTTTTACTGTTGGGGAGTTTCGATTGAATCTGTTTTCCAAAAGTAGTAAAAACAGCGCCAGACGTGCATTTTGATTCTTTTGCGCCAGTACAGCAATGATGTTGGCCAGAACACCAAATTCGTGACCGATGTTTTTAATGAGTTTTTGCTGCAAGGCCGGAATTTCCCTGAGCAGTCTAAGGAAATCTTCCTTAGCTATAAAATTTACTTTTAAATCTTCGAGAGCCTCGCACGAGTCCTGATATCGTTCCTGTCCAAGCAAGGCATGATAACCCAGTACATCTTCCTGGGTATAAATGTAAAATATTTGTTCGTCACCGCTAAAACCGCGTTTGAATTTTTTGGCTTTGCCTTGCTTTATCTGATAGATACCAGTAGGGATACCACCTTCATAAAAAAGCATACTGCCTTTTTTTATAGCAAGTGATTCCATAACGTTTTGAACAACCTGATTTTCTGACTCCGTTAAGTCTTCAAAGAGCAGATTACTCTGGAAATCAAATTGGGAAAAGAAATCTTTCATAAAACAAATATAACATTTATTAATTAAATATATAACATTTGTTATATATTTGTAAAAGTTAGCTCTACTTCTTACGTTAATTAAGTAAGTCAATAGCGAAGGTTAAATAACGAAAATAAAGTTGAATCAAGGAAAGTCTGCGTGGAACTTTTTTTCAAAAATGTACAATATGATGAATGAGAATAAAATAAGTGTTCAAAACGGCAGACTAGTTGTGCCTTCCCATCCTATAATTCCTTTTATTGAGGGAGACGGTATAGGGGCGGATATTTGGAAAGCTTCAAGATTGGTTTTCGATGCTGCAGTTCAAAAAGCGTATGGGAGCAGCAGAAAGATCCAGTGGAAGGAAATATATGCAGGTGAAAAGGCTTTTGAAAAAACAGGAAACTGGCTTCCGGACCAGACTATTAAAGATATTGAGGAATTTCTGGTTGCTATTAAAGGTCCTTTGACTACCCCGGTTGGTGGCGGGATGCGATCACTAAATGTTGCCCTGAGACAAAAACTGGATTTATATGCCTGTGTAAGACCGGTAAAATGGTTTAAAGGGGTACCTTCTCCGGTTAAAGCGCCTGAGAAAGTAGATATGATTATTTTCAGGGAAAATACCGAAGATATTTACGCCGGTATCGAATGGATGGCAGGAACGCCGGAACTCAAAAAGGTGAAAGATTTTCTAATTGATGAGATGGGGGTTAAGAATATTAGGTTTCCCAATACGGTATCCATTGGTATTAAACCGGTTTCCAAAGAAGGAAGTGAGCGTTTGATAAGAGCGGCTTTGAAACACGCTATTGATTTCAGGAAGGATTCTGTGACCATAGTCCACAAGGGAAACATCATGAAATTTACCGAAGGGCAGTTTAAAGAATGGGGCTATCAGATGGCTAAGGACGAGTTTGGGGCCAAAGAGTATGAAGGAGGCCCGTGGCTTATTATGGAAAAATACGGACATAAGGTGATTATAAAAGATGTAATAGCCGATGCGTTTTTACAGCAAATTATCTTAAGGCCTGATCAGTATGATGTGATTGCTACACTAAATCTTAACGGAGATTACATTTCAGATGCCCTTGCTGCGATAGTAGGAGGAATAGGGATAGCGCCCGGGGCCAATATTAATTACGCCACAGGGGTTTCTATTTTTGAAGCAACACACGGTACGGCGCCTAAATATAAGGATCTTGACAAGGTAAATCCGTCTTCTGAGATCCTTTCAGGGGTCATGATGCTGGAGTATATGGGCTGGCAGGATGCGGCCGATCTTATCGTAAAGGGACTAAAAGGAGCTATCGGTAATAAAACCGTTACGTATGATTTTGAGCGTTTGATGCAAGGGGCAACTCTCGTCAAATGTTCTGAATTCGGCCAGGCAGTTGTCGATAATATGTAGTATGTTTCATTAGCTGCTTAATCCGGGCAGTTCTTAATTGGGCTGTCTGGATTAAATTATAATAACCTACCTGAACATGAAAGAAACAACAAAATTATACAACATTTTTGCATTAAAATGCCCGCGATGTTATAAGGGGAATTTATTTACCAGACCGGGGCTTTTTGTTTTTAAATCCATTTTAAAAATGCCCGAGAGATGTGAGCACTGCAATCAGGATTTCCGGATTGAACCGGGATTTTATTCCGCAGCACTATGGATTAGTTATCCCATAGTACTCATTGTTTTTGTGCCCATGATTTTTTTTGGATTTCTTTTGAAAGAAACTTATTCGCTTTCTTTAGAAATGATGCTGGGATTCTTTATCATCGTTTGTTTTGGCCTGCAGATTCCAATAATGCGTATTTCCAGGGCCCTTTTACTTCATTTTACCATCCATTATGTAGGCAGCGGCAACAAATAAGTTTCCCTAATACCTGTTTCACTCTATTTTAAGCAAAACATGGCATAAAATCCAAAAGAAAAGTAAATAATAAGCGAGTTAAAATATTAATCATCAATATTTTAACTCGCTTATTTGTAGTTATTTTGTTCTGCTATTTTCCGATGCAGAAATTAGCAAAGATATTGCCCAACAATTCATCGTTCGAGACCTGCCCGGTAATCAATCCAAATTGGTACAAAGCCTCACGAATATCAAGCGCAATCAGGTCACTTGAAAGATTTGTTTCAAGACCAAATTTTACTTTTTGTATTTCATCTAAAGCTTTTAATAAAGAATCATAATGTCTTGTATTCGTGACGATAGTCTCGTTGTTACGTAAAGCTCCGGTATTAACAAAAGACAGCAATTGATTTTTTAATTCATCAACTCCAACATTCTCTTTAGCACTTAGAAAAATTTGTTTCAGATTTAAAGTGTCAAGTTCCTGACTTGTTTTCTGAAGTTGTTCCTGACTAAGTTGATCTATTTTATTACAAACAATTAAAATTTCTTTTAAAGGATACTTGTTTTTTATTTTCTCAATTTCAACTATAAATGAAGAACTTGAAACCTGAAACTTCAAACTATCCATTAAGTAAATTACAAGCTGTGCCTGTTCTATTTTTTCGAAAGTTTTTTTGATTCCAATGCTTTCTACAACATCTTTGGTTTCACGGATTCCGGCCGTATCAATAAATCTAAAGCCAATTCCGCCAATAACCAATTCATCTTCGATGGTATCACGGGTTGTTCCGGCAATGTCAGAAACGATAGCACGTTCTTCGTTTAATAATGCATTTAACAAAGTCGATTTCCCTACGTTTGGTTCACCAACAATCGCAACAGGAATTCCGTTTTTAATCACATTTCCAACAGCAAATGAATCTATTAAACGTTTCAAAACAAATTCAATTCTGTTTAATAATTCGTGAAATTGGGTTCTGTCAGCAAATTCGACATCTTCTTCTGCAAAATCCAGTTCCAATTCTATTAAAGAAGCAAAATTCAAAAGTTCTTCACGTAATTTGGCAATTTCATTACTAAAACCACCGCGCATTTGCTGCATCGCAATTTGATGTGAAGCTTCATTATCTGACGAAATCAAATCGGCAACAGCCTCAGCCTGTGATAAATCAAGCTTTCCATTTAAGAAAGCCCTTAAAGTAAATTCTCCGGCATCAGCCATACGGCAGCCTTTTCGTAACAATAACTGAATAATCTGCTGCTGAATATAAGTTGATCCGTGACACGAAATTTCGATTGTATTTTCGCCTGTATACGAATTTGGTCCTTTAAAAACAGAAACCAATACTTCGTCAAGCGTTTTCGAATCATCAACAATATGGCCCAGATGCAAAGTATGTGTTTTTTGCTTCGTTAAGTCTTTGTTTTTGATGGATTTAAAAACAGAATTTCCAATAGCAATAGCTTCAGAACCTGAAATTCGGATTATAGCAATAGCTCCAGCTCCGGACGGAGTTGCCAATGCAACTATAGAATCTTGATTTATCATGGTGCAAAGGTATAAAAAAAGCCATAAAGTTTCGTCTTTGAAGCCTTCTTGAAGATACGGTAAAAAACTCCCTTATGAACAAAATATTAAATGTTAAATTACTGATAATTGTCAGGCTGTTTTGTTTTTAGAATGACTAAATTTGAGAGAACAACTTCTAAATCTGAATCAAAATGAAAAAAATATTATTTCCAACCGATTTTTCCGAATGCGCTACAAATGCATTCGTACACGCTTTAGAATTTGCTAAAGTTGTCAATGCCGAACTTATTTTGTTGCATACCTTTGAAATTCCGGTTTACGATAGTCAATTTTTCCCGGAAAACTATGCTGCAATTTACAGCTCTATAGAATTGGCAAAATTTGAAATGTTCAAAGATGAAATTCCAAAATTAAGAACCATTGCAATGGAACGTAATTTAGAAGATATTGTAATAAAACACCGTTTGATGGATGGCGATTTGATTTATAATCTAAAAAATGCTGTAGAAGAGGATCACATAGATTTTGTGATCATGGGATCTTCCGGGGTTACAGACTGGACAAAATTTTTTCTTGGCTCAAATACAAATTCGGTAATTTCAGAAATTAAAGTTCCGGTTTTATGCATTCCTGCCGATACAAAATACAAGAAAATAAAAACTATTGGTTTTACAACCCGTTACCGTGAAAAAGATAAAGCGGAATTAAGAAAAGTACTGGATATTGCAAAAAAGACAAATGCAAAAATAAAAAGTTTGTATGTGAAGACTTCCAGTTCAGATGTTTCTGAAGAAACCATTAAACAATGGGAGAATGAATTTGCAAATGAAAATGTAGAGTTTTTGGTTCTGCCAAGCGATGAAGTCAAAGAAACTATTCTTGATTTTATACTTTATAAAGATATTGATATACTGACTACCATAACACACAAAAGATCTTTCTTTGAAAGCCTGTTTGAATCTAGTTTTACAAAAAAAATAGCCAAAGAAGTTTCTGTACCCGTTTTAGTCATGCACGAGACCTAAAATTTTACTTTGATAGTGAATTTGTATGTGTAAAACCTATATTTGTATTTCATTAAATCTAAAGGATGGAAGCATATCAGAATAAAGTTGAGCACTATACTACAATTTTTCATAAAATCAATAAAAGATACAATAGCATCAGTATTCTGCGCCTTTTAAGTGTTTTTCTTTGTTTGTTTTTAATGTTTTATTACATAAAAACCAATGAAGGACTTTACGTAGTTTTTGCTTTTCTGTCTTTTGTTGGTTTTCTTTTTTTGATGCGAATTCATTCCGGATTGTCTTTTCAAAAAGAACTTACTACGGCAATTTTGAAACTCAATCAAAATGAAATTACTTATTTAAACAGAGAAAAAATCCCTTTTGAAAACGGCATAGAATTCAATGATTTTCATCATCCATATGCGTATGACCTGGATATTTTCGGAGAACATTCTTTATTCCAAAATCTAAATAGAACCGCCACTTTTATCGGAAAAAAAACACTGGCAAATCAATTATTGGATGTATTGCCAAATGAAACGATTCTTGAAAATCAGCAAGCAATTAATGAGCTTAAAGCTAAAATAGACTGGCGCCAGGATTTCCTGGCTTTGGCAATGATTAGTAATGATTCTAAAAAGTCATATGATTCTTTAATTTATTGGAATTCATTTAAAAATAATACACTACCTAAAGTTTTAATTGCACTATCGGTTGTTCTTCCTGTCTTGTTTTTTGGTTTTTTGACAGCTTATTTTATCACTTCAAAAACGATATTATTGTCTTATCTAACCTATGTTTTTATTGCAAATATGATTGTATTAGGGCAATCTTTTAAGCGAATACAATCGGAAATTGCAAAAGCGGATAACGTTGATAAAATCATCAAACAATACAGTTTATTAGTTCAGAAAATTGAAACGGAAACGTTTCATTCCAAGAAATTAATGGACTTGCAAAAGCAACTTATTTTTAGAAATGAAACGGCGAGCAAACACTTAAAAGATTTATCGGAGTTGTTCTCAAGAATGGATACAATTAATAATTTTGTGACTGCGATTGTGTTTAACGGAACATTCTTGTTTAATCTTCATGTTCTGAAGGCACTTTTAAAATGGAAAGATAATTATTCGGGCGAACTCGAAAAATGGATTGCAATTATTGGTGAATTTGAATCCCTGAACAGTTTGGCAAATTTAGCTTATAATAATTCTGATTTTGTTTTTCCCGAAATCAATTCTGAATATAAAATCGGATTTTCGGATTTAAGTCATCCTTTGTTAAATCCTGTAACAAGAGTAGGGAATGATACTCATTTTTACCCCGAATCGTTTATGATCTTAACAGGTTCTAATATGTCCGGAAAAAGCACTTTTTTAAGAAGTTTAGGTATCAATATGGTACTTGGCGGAATAGGTTCAGTTGTTTGTGCATCAAAAGGAAACATTCATCCACTTCCAGTTTTAGTTTCAATGCGTTTGTCGGATTCTTTAGCAGATAGTGAATCCTATTTCTTTGCCGAAATTAAGCGTTTAAAGCAAATTATGGATGCTCTGGAAGAAAAACCTGCTTTTGTTCTCTTAGATGAAATTTTAAGAGGAACAAATTCTGATGATAAACGTAACGGAACAATTGAAGTAGTTAAAAAGATAATTGCAAAAAAAGCCATTGGTGCTATCGCTACACATGATATTGAAGTTTGCCTGACTACAAATGAATATCCTGATACTTTAACGAATCAATGTTTTGAAGTAGAGATTCAAAACAACGAACTCCATTTTGACTACAAACTCCGCAACGGAATTTGTAAAAATAAAAGCGCCACTTTCTTAATGCAGAAAATGGGAGTGATATAATTCCAGATTTTAGAGTGTAGATTTTCGATTTTCTCCAGATTGTCACTCTGAGCGAAGTCGAAGAGCGCACAGTTTCTCCGTTTGGTTTGTCATCCCGAGGAACGAGGGATCTCCGAAAGTAGCTCCATAAAGATTAGGCATTTTGATTGCGGAGCTACTTGCGGAGATCCCTCGTTCCTCGGGATGACAAAATTGTGTAATAATCTATTATTTCAAAACTTCACGAATTGTATTCACAAAAGCCTCAACCGGCTGTGCGCCAGAAACCGCATATTTCCTGTCAAAAACAAAAAAAGGAACACCTTGTACACCAATTTCCTGTGCTTCGGTAATATCGCTTTGAACGTCCTTTAAAAATAAATTTTCATCTTTTAGAACTTCCAAAACCTGATTCTGATCTAAACCAGCTTTTACAGCCAGTTCGATTAAAGTTGGACCGTCATTCAAATCTCTTCCTTCGGTGAAATAAGCCTTAAAGAAAATTTCTTCCATTTCATCGCCTAATTTTTTAGATTTGGCCAAATGTATGATGCGATGTGCCGTTAAAGAATTTGAAATGATAGCTTTTTCAAAATGATAGTCTAAACCAACGCTTTTTGCGCGTTCTACGACACCTTTATGCATTTCTATTGATTGTTCAACTGAAATACCTTTTCGTTCGGCTAAAAACGTATAAACGTCTTTACCGGATTGTGGTGTAATAGTAGGATCAAGTTGAAAACTTTTCCATTCAATTTCAAATTCACCATTTGGAAACTCAGCTAAAGCTGTTTCCAGTTGTCTTTTTCCGATATAACAAAACGGACACATGATGTCCGACCAAATTTCTATTTTCATAAGTACAAAGTTAAAGAAAAAAATGTTTCAGGTTTGTTTTGTTTCAAGTTTTATGTTTGCCTGGATTGTGTTTTTAACCGCAAAGTTCGCAAAGCTTTGTGAGCTTATATTGTGTTAACACAACTTAATCTTAGTGAACTTTGCGAAAAACCTTTGTGAACTTTGCGGTAAAAATCTACACAAGCCTTGATTGTATTTCAATTTAAAACTTGAAACCTGAAACAAAAAAATCACCTAAAATAAAAAACCGCAACTCTTTATCAGAATTGCGGTTTCCAGGTATAAAAAATGGTTGGTTAATAGCGTTGTTATTTTTTTTTACAATGATATGTCTTTAATTTGAAACTAAAAAAGATCCCTGTAACAAAAAGAAGTTTTGATGTTAACTATTTAACATCACGGGCATTACCAGCATAGTAACAGTTTCTCCTTCTTCTAAACCATCAACTGGTGTAAGAATCCCGGCTCTGTTAGGCAATGACATTTCTAACATAATCATATCTGATTGTAAGTTGGTCAGCATCTCTGTTAAAAAACGTGAGTTAAAACCAATTTGAAGATCATCTCCCTGATAATCACAAGTCAGTCTTTCTTCTGCTTTGTTGGAGTAATCAATATCTTCAGCAGAAACATTTAATTCTGCTCCGGCTATTTTTAAACGAATCTGGTGTGTAGTTTTGTTGGAGAAAATCGCAACACGTTTAACTGAACTTAAAAATAAAGAACGGTCAATCATTAATTTGTTTGGATTCTCTTTTGGAATTACCGCTTCGTAATTAGGGTATTTTCCGTCGATCAAACGACACATTAATATATAATTGTCAAATGAGAAAGTCGCATTCGAATCGTTGTATTCAATTTTTACTTCAGCATCAGAACTGCCTAAAATACTTTTTAAGATATTCAAAGGTTTCTTTGGCATAATAAAATCAGCAACCTGAGATGCTTTTACATCTGTACGGGCATATTTTACTAATTTATGAGCATCTGTTGCAACAAAAGTCAATCCTTCTGGTGAGAACTGAAAGAAAACCCCCGACATTACCGGACGTAAATCATCATTTCCGGCAGCAAAAATAGTTTTACTAACAGCAGTTGCCAAAACATCAGCAGGAACAAGCGTTACAGAAGGATCTTCAAGATTTACCGATTTAGGAAATTCTTCTCCGGCAGCATATGCTAAAGCATATTTTCCAGAGTTTGAACTAATTTCAACTGTATTATTTTCTTCAACTGTAAAAGTTAAAGGTTGCTCCGGGAACGTTTTTAAAATTTCAAGCAAAAGTTTAGCAGGCACAGCTACACTTCCTTTACTTGTAGAATCGATTGATAATGTAGCAGACATTGTAGTTTCAAGATCCGAAGCTGAAACCGTCAATTCATTATTGTCTAGTTCAAATAAAAAGTTATCTAAAATAGGCAACGTATTGTTACTGTTGATTACACTACCTAAAACTTGTAATTGTTTTAATAAGTACGAACTCGATACTATAAATTTCATCTCTTTTGTTTTATTTTTTTGCACTTTTCCTTAGTATTTCTTCAACTAAGATAGGTTTTACAAATATATCGTAAACAATCTTAGTTTCGCAATTTTTTTATTAACATCTATTTACTGTATTTTCTTTTACGGATGTAAGTAAATGCCAATCCAAAAACTAATAAAATTAGAATTGGAAGTCCGATAGTTATGAATTGCGTCAGGCTATAATTCTCGTAAACTTTCTCTTTGTCTAATAAAGGCAAATTAACATCTTTGCTTCTAATGTTAATAAGTCCGGTATCATCCAGTAAATAATTAATACAATTCATCATAAAATCTTTGTTGTCGTACAGGTTTCCGGTACGCTGATCATATCCTAACTCAACCGGCATCATGTTTTTATCCAATTGATTTCTGGCCAGATCTCCATCAGCAATGACAATCATTTTGTTTGGTTTTCCTTTTGCTAAAAATGAATTTTCTTTAAAAGGTAAAACGCGATTCTCAAAAGCGGAATGGAAATTTCCTTCTAATAATACAGAAAGAGGAATGTTTCCTTTGTTCAGGTAATCCTGAGGAGATGTTTTTTCGGTTACAATATTCAAATTGATTTCTGCGGGAGTTCCAATGGTTTTTGAATATTGAGATGATTGTAGTAAAACCGTTTTTTTAATTCCGTTTTTTAAAGTATCAATCGGACTCGCAAAATCAAATTTGATTCCGCCCAGATTTTTTACAATCGGGTGCTGGCTTGTTGGATAAACCTGAGGAGCATATTTCCAGATAAAATCCTGATATTGAGTAGCGCTTCCCTGTTCGCCTGTAGCCAGCTTTATTGGGCTTCCTCGTTCGTCTTTTACCAGATCAGGATTGATTCTGAATCCGTATTTAAAGAACATATCGTTCAGGTTAAGATCTCTTGGATATGCCAAAGTTGCTCCGGCCTGATTGTAAAGACTGTCCATGTCAGCGGCAACCTGATCGATTAACCATAAGGTTTTTCCACCGTTCATGATAAACTGGTCCAAAACCTGTTTTTCTTCGTCGGAAAAAGTTTCAGTTGGTTTTGAAATGATGGCTAAATCATATTTTTTTAAAGCATCTAAAGTTCCGTTTGGATTTTTGGTTACAGAATCTAGTGTAAAAGGTCCGATATAATAACTTTCACGAATTTGCCTCAGCAATTTAGCAATATGAATTTCGTTTAACTCACCATTTCCTTTAATGATTGCTACTTTCTTTTGTCTGTCTTTGCTTATTTTGTTGATCGCATCGGCAATCGAATATTCTAAATGCTGAATTGATCCGATAACTTTTTGTGTTGTCGAGGCGCCCATTATATTTTTCAATAAAGGGATATTAACTTCTTTGTTGTTATAAACCGCAACTGCCCATGGAAAAACCATTGCCTGAGATTGTTTTCCTTTATCATCAACGGTAATGTTTATTGGAGTTAATCCTTTTTGGTAAAGAGATTTTACCACATCCATGCTTTCTTCTTCGTTTTCCATCGGATTAACAAATTCGAAAACAATATTGCTGTTATAAGCCTGAAATTCTTCCAGTATCTGTCTGGTTTCTTGTTGCAAACGTCTAAAATCTGCCGGCAAATCGCCTTGCATATAAATTTTGATTGATAGCGGGTTTTTAACCTGTTTTATGATTTGTAAAGAAGTTTCGGATAAAGTGTATCGTTTGTCTTTGGTTAAATCAAAACGGTGAAAAAATAAACTTCCCAATACATTTAAAACGATTAAAACAAAAACAGTAATACCTAATGTTTTGATATTTTTTTGAGTAGATGCTTTCATTATGCTTTAAAAGATTTTAATTGATAAACGGTAAAAGACAGAAACAATACCGTGATACTTAAAAAATAAATAACATCGCGGGTGTCGATTACGCCCCGGCTCATACTTTTAAAATGGTCCTGCATACCAAAAGCTGAAATAAGAGTAGAAGATCCTGGGATCAATGAAGCTAAGCCTTCGAATCCGAAATAAAAAATAAAGCATAAAAACACTGCAATGATAAAAGCTACGATTTGATTTTCGGATAGGGTAGAAGTGAAGATTCCGATAGCAGAATAAGCAGCAATCAAAAACAATAATCCGAAATAAGATCCAATTGTACTTCCCATATCGATATTGCCTTCCGGAGAACCTAAATTCGAAATTACTTTTACGTAAATAAACGTTGGAATGATCGCTAAAACGATTAATAGCAGTGAGCCTAAAAATTTTCCGTTTACAATTTCCCAGATTGATAAGGGTTTGGTCAAAAGCAACTCAAGAGTTCCTTGTTTTTTTTCGTCAGAGAAGCTTCTCATCGTTACGGCCGGAATCAGGAAAATCAAAATCCATGGGGCTAAAGTAAAAAACGGGGTCAGATCAGCATAACCTGTATTCAGGATATTGTAATCTCCTTCAAATACCCATAAAAATAGTCCGTTGCTAATTAAGAAAATGGCAATGACCAAATAGCCAATAGGAGAGCCAAAAAAGGATTTTATTTCTCGTAAAATGATTGATTTCATTTATTTTTTGTTTAATCGTTTAATCGTTTTTTTGTTAAATTGTTTCAAGTTCGGCTTTGCAAACTTTATGTTTTCTAAATCCTTTTTAATAATTCTTTGCTCCCGATAGCTATCGGGATTACGGTTAAATTTAGTTCCAATTTTCAGATTTAGTATATAACTTGAAACCTGAAACTTTAAACTTTAAGCCAAAGTAACTAACTTTTCGACACTCCAGGCTTCCGGTTTTGCATTAAACAGCTTTTTTGTAAAACTCCAAACTGTATTAAACAGCTCAGATTTCCTGTAATTTTCTAAATGTTCTTCGGTTTCCCAATAACTATAGGTAAAAAAGATGCATTTGTCATTTTTATCCTGATACAATTCTAAAAAACGGTTTCCATCTGCATTTCGTATTTTGTCTTTCACAGATTCAAAGTTCTCCAGAAAATCCGGGATTTTTTCTTCGTGAAAACTCATTTTTACTATTCGAACAAACATGATTTGCGATTTTAGATTGTTGATTTTAGATTTTAGAATGAAAAACCTACTTACAAGGGCGCAAAAATACCAAAATTGATTGTTCTTTTTATGAAAAATTAAAATATTATAAAAAGCTTAATTCCCATGCTTTTAACACAATATTGTCATTCCCCGGAATGACAAAAAGACGAAACAAAACAAATGTAAATCTGCGTGCCATTTAAATCTAAAATCTACATTCTAAAATCTAAAATTTAAGTGAACTGAATCGTAATCACATCACGATAATTCAATCCCAATAAACTATTTGCAGATCCTACTTTTGAAGGATTGCTTCTGAAAATAGCAATTTCAAGAAAACCGGCTTCATTAAAAATGGCCAGTTTTTCTCCTTCATAAGTTTTAATCGGGTACTTATCAGAAGTTGCAATTGCGGAGTAGTTTGGTAAAATAGTTTTGATACTTTTTGGTTTCATTACAATTTCATAAGGCCGTCCTTTTGCTATTTCCAAAAACTGTCTTTTAGAAATATTAGTTACGACATTTCCAAAATGGTCAATGTAAATTACGTATCCTTTTATTGAATTTCCATCGTTTGAAATTACAGGTTGTAATTCTGTAATTTGCTTGATTTCAGTGATTTCTTTCCCGATAACATTCAATAAGCCACCTTTGGAAATATGAGATGCCACTTTTATAAAAATATCTAAATCACTTGATTCACTCGGAAAACGGTCGTGTATATTAATGGCAACAATTTTTTGCGGAACAATTTTCTGCGTAAGCATACTTAAAATACCATTATCAGCACATATAAAGTAATGATCGTTCCATTGCATGGCAATATGCTGATTTTCTTTATTGCGCTCGATATCTACTCCAATGAGGTGAACAGTTCCTTTTGGGAAGCTCAAATACGATGCTCCAATAATATAACTTGCTTCTGCAGTGTTAAACGGGTCAACGTCGTGCGAAATGTCAACAATCGTAACTTCCGGATACTCAGATAATATTTTACCCTTAAGCGAACCAACAAAGTGGTCTTTTAAGCCGTAATCGGTAGTAAGGGTAATTATTGACATAATTTTGTTTATAACTATTGGTAGTATTTCAATCTAATTTTCATTAAATTTGAGAAATGCAAAGCTAATAATAGTAAATGCAAATTGAAAGAAAGAAAAGACAATTTACAATAAATATATAGTAGTCTCAGTTTTCAGTTTCAGTTTTCAGTGTTTTAACAAAAAGTGATTTTATTCGATAATTAAAACTGTAAAATTGCCTTTGTTTTCAGTGTTGGAACTATGATTAAAGACTTTGACTGTAAGTTGTAAACTAAAAAATACCCGACAACCACACATTTATAAAACTGATTTATTTTTAATTTAAAACTATCTCATTTGAACGAAAGAATTATCGAGCTCATAGACATCGCTCCAAAAGACTTTTGGGGCGCTCAAGACACTCATCTTGAAATCATTAAAAAGTATTACCCAAAGCTTAAAATCGTAGCGAGAGGTACCACTTTGAAAGCATTTGGCGAAAAAGAAGTTTTGGATGAATTCGAAAAAAGATTTCAGAGGCTTATGCTTCATTTTACCCGATATAACAACATTGACGATAATGTAATTGAACGAGTAATAATGAGTGATGGTCAGGATGAAAGAAAATCATACGATCATGACAAAATATTAGTTCACGGAGTTGGCGGTAAAATAATTAAAGCCATGACGCCTAACCAGCAACTTTTGGTAGATACCATCAAGAAAAATGATATGGTATTTGCTGTAGGCCCTGCCGGAACCGGAAAAACGTACACAGGTGTTGCTATGGCGGTTAAAGCACTTAAAGAAAAAGAAGTAAAAAGGATCATATTAACACGTCCAGCGGTAGAAGCAGGAGAAAATCTTGGTTTTTTACCCGGCGATATGAAAGAAAAACTAGATCCTTATATGCAGCCTCTTTATGATGCTTTGCGTGATATGCTACCCAACGAAAAGCTCGAAGATTACATTCTAAAAGGAATTATACAAATTGCGCCATTAGCATTTATGCGTGGACGTACGCTTGATAATGCCTTTGTAATTCTGGATGAAGCGCAAAATACAACACATTCGCAGATGAAAATGTTTTTGACCCGTATGGGAAAAAATGCCAAATTCATGATTACGGGTGATCCCGGACAGGTCGATTTACCACGTAGAACTATTTCCGGTCTTAAAGAAGCCATTTTGGTTCTGAAAGATGTTGACGGAATTGGAATTATTTATCTTGATGATAAAGACATCGTGCGTCACAGATTGGTGAAAAAGGTAATTGATGCTTATAAACAAATAGAAAATCACGATTAATTTTTTTTATAAAATGTCAAATGTAAATCGTAAAATGTGTTTTGACGTTTATTAATATTCGTTTTACTCATATTCTTTTAGAAATGTGTAAAACGAATATTTTTTTATTTCCATTTTTTAATTAAAAATGAGACAGCCGAATGGTTTTACTTAGTACAATAAGAGAATATGCTATTTCTGAAAACCTTGAATTTATATAAATCGGGAATTATTAAAGTTTAAATTATTTAAAATTCAGTATTTGATGAAATAGTTAAATAAATAATAAACTTACTACAATATAAGCTTTAAAGCCTCTTTATCCTTGTTCTTCTAAGGGTAAAGCTGTAAATTTGCACATCATAAATACTTGATCTTTAACATGACTAAGCTTAAAAATATAAAAGTTGTAGTAAGTGACTTAGACGGAACTTTACTCAATCCTCAACACAGAATATCAGATTATACAAAATCAATTTTTCAGGAACTTCACAATCAAAATTACCTTATTGTTGTTGCAACAGGGCGCCATCATCTTGATGCTATGGCGATTATAGAAACCCTTGAAGTTCCGGTTTATTTAGTGAGCTCAAACGGAGCCAGAATTCATTCGCCTGAAAAAGAAGAACTTTTTGCCTTCAACTTAAACAGTGATGTTGTTAAAGCAGCTTTATATGTTGAAATTGATCCTGAAATTACAGTAGTTTTATTCAAGGAAAATGTCTGGCAAACCAATAAATGGAGCGAAAAATTAAATGCTTTTCAAGCTGATCTGAAATATCATCCTGAATTGGTTGATTACAAAACACTGGAAGATTTTGGTGCAATTAAAATTTTCTTTTCATGCGACAATCATGAAAAATTAGTAAAATTAAAAGATGCTATTCTGGCCAATTCTTCGGAACATCTGCATCATGCTTTTAGTTTGCCAACTTGTCTGGAATTTATGGATAAATCTATTGATAAAGCGGTTGCGATTGAAACTGTACTTGAAAAAGAAGGTTTTACTCTCGAAGAAGTAATTTCTTTTGGTGACGGATTCAATGATGTCCAAATGTTATCTGCCTCAGGAAAAGGTTTAATTATGGGAAATGCTCCTGCTTTATTAAAAGAAACGCTACCAGGCTTAGAAGTAATTAAAACAAATGCAGAAGATGGCGTAGCTCAGTACATTGCATCAAAAATTCTGAATAAAGAGTTTGTTGCAAGCTAGTTTTAAAAATATATATAATAGATGTTTATAAAGATTCAAAATACAGGATTTTTATAATTTTAATAAAAATAAATCCCTGGAGATAATTCTTTAGGGATTTTTTTGTTAGAATTATATGATGTAAAGAATTTCGTAAGCAAATAACAAAAACATTTTTTTAATAATTTTCAAAGTGTATTTTTGTTTCTCAAAAAAGAATACCATGACAAAAAACATTTTTATCCTTGCATTTTTAGTTTTTTCAATAACAGCCAATAGTCAGGATTTGAAATTGGAGGAAATAATGAAAGGCGAATCTTTTATTGGAAATCAACCAACAAATGGGCGCTGGTCTTTAGACGGTAAAAAAGTTTATTTTGAATGGAATCCAACAGATGATTTAGGAACAAGTACTTACTCGTGGCAAAAAGGAGACGTAAAGCCTGTTTTGACCGAACCAAAAGAAGCAGCTTTCTCTAAACTTGATTTTAAAAGAAAACCAAATTCAGATGTTGTTTATTATATAGATAAAGGAAGTTTATGTTCGTATACGATTAGTACAAAGGCGATTAAAAAAATCATTCAGCAAAGTACCCCAATTTCAAATCTTGAATTAGGGGCAACAACAGGAATATTATTCTTTGAGCAAAATGATAATATTTTCAAATACAATGCTAAGGAAGGCACAGTTCTTCAAATTACCAATTTTAGCAAGGGAACTAAAAAAGAAAAAACTCCGGACAAAGATTCATTTTTAAAGACACAGCAAAAAGAATTATTTCAGTTTATTAGAGATAAGGAAGCAAAAAAACAGTGGAATCTTGCTAAAAATAAAGCTGTTAAATCTGACTTTGCTAAAGAATACTTTTATGGTAAAGACAACTTATTTAACCTAAAAGCCAATCCAAACGGAAATTTTGCCACTTTTAGTTTAGTGGAAGAACCAGATGCTAAGAAAGAAAAAATGGAAGTTTTTATAACGGATGACGGTTATAATCAAAATCCGGATACTAAAGAAAAAGTGTCTACGGCGAATTTGGTAAAAACTAAATTTGGAATTTATTCTGTTGTAAAAGATACTGTCTACTATGTTAATTTTTCAACTTTAAGTCATATTCAGGATAGTCCAAAGTATTATGAATCTTATGATAATTTAAAAAATAAAGCCAAAGAGGATAAACTAATTACAGTTCAGGCTCCTGTTTATAACGAAGACGGATCTATTGGCATTGTTGAAATCAGAAGTCAGGACAATAAAGACAGATGGCTGGTGAGTTTGAATCCTGAAAATGGTACATTTAAAGAGATCGAACATCAGCATGATGATGCGTGGATTGGCGGTCCCGGAATTCCATCGTATTCATTTGATTCCGGAGTTCTCGGTTTTCTGGCAGATAATGAAACGATTTATTTTCAGTCTGAAGCGACAGGATATTCGCATTTATGTACGTATAATTTAAAATCAGGTAAGAAAACGCAGTTAACAAGCGGAAACTGGGAAGTTCGCGATGTAATTTTATCTAAAGATAAAAAAGTATTTTACTTAACTACAAATACAACTCATCCAGGAAATAGAAACTTTTATAAACTTACTGCAACCGGTGGAACTTTAGAGCCTGTTTTAACTAAAGACGGAGCGCATGAAGTAGTAATTTCGCCAGACGAAAAATCACTCTTAGTACGTTATTCGTATAAAAATATTCCTTGGGATTTTTATATTGCAGACAATAAAAAGAATACCACTTTGCAGCAAATTTCTTCTTCGGTTACTGAAAATTTCAAAAAATACAAATGGAGAGAACCGGAAGTGATTACATTTAAAGCACAAGACGGAACTCCCGTAAATGCCAGATTGTATACGCCAAAAACAGAGAATGCGAATAAGGCAGCTGTAATTTTTGTTCACGGCGCCGGTTACCTGCAAAATGCCCATAATTATTGGAGTACTTATTACAGAGAATATATGTTTCATAATATGTTGACTGATTTAGGTTATACAGTTCTGGATATTGATTATAGAGGAAGCGATGGTTACGGACGTGATTTTAGAACCGGAATTTACCGTTTTATGGGAGGAAAAGATTTATCGGATCATCTTGATGGGAAAAAATATTTAGTTGAAAAATACGGAATCGACACTAATAAGGTAGGGATTTACGGTGGTTCATACGGTGGGTTTATTACCTTAATGGGAATGTTGACAACTCCCGGTGAATTTGTTTCAGGTGCTGCATTGCGTTCCGTTACAGACTGGGCACATTACAATCATGGATATACAGGAAACATCCTGAATTTCCCTGAAACAGATCCTGAAGCCTACAAGAAAAGTTCTCCTATTTATTACGCGGATAATTTAAAAGGAAACTTAGTAATGCTACACGGAATGGTGGATGATAATGTAGAATATAAAGATATTGTACGTTTGTCACAACGTTTTATAGAATTACAGAAAAAGAACTGGAGCCTGGCTTCCTTTCCCGTTGAGTCACACGGATTTAAAGAGACTTATTCCTGGATTGATGAATATAGCAGAATTCTGAATTTATTTAATTCGACACTTCTGAAACAGTAGTTCTGAGTCCTGGTTTACAGTATTCAGTCGCAGTCTCGGTTTTCAGTTTGAGTTTTTGAGTAATCCATTTGCTTAAAACGTAAGTTTAGGTAAAGACTGCAAACTGAGACTGCAAACTGCAAACTAAAAAACTTGCTTGCTCTTTTAATTAGTTTTAAATTTGCAATCATAAAAAACAACACAACAAACAATAATGAGCAATACAATCACAACTACAAATTTTAATTTTCCAGATCAGAAATCAGTTTATCGCGGAAAAGTCAGGGAAGTTTACAACATAAACGATGAACTTTTGGTAATGGTGGCAACTGACAGACTTTCGGCTTTTGATGTTGTTTTACCAAAAGGTATTCCGTACAAAGGACAAATCTTAAATCAGATTGCAACAAGATTTATGGAATTGACAGAAGATATTGTACCCAACTGGTTGATTGCAACTCCTGATCCAAACGTTGCTGTTGGGCATTTATGCGAGCCTTTTAAAGTAGAAATGGTAATTCGTGGCTATTTATCAGGACATGCTGCGCGTGAATATGCTGCAGGAAAAAGGCAAATTTGCGGGGTTACTATGCCGGAAGGTTTAAAAGAAAATGATAAATTTCCTGAGTCGATTATTACACCAACCACAAAAGCGGATAACGGTTCTCATGACGAAGATATTTCTCGCGAAGACATTTTAGCGAAAGGAATTGTAACTGAAGAAGATTATATAGTATTAGAAAAATTCACCCGTGATCTATTTCAGAGAGGAACTGAAATTGCTGCAGATCGCGGATTGATTTTAGTAGATACGAAATACGAATTCGGAAAAACAAAAGAAGGTGTTATTGTTCTAATTGATGAGATTCATACACCCGATTCTTCTCGTTATTTTTATGCCGATGGATACCAGAAAAGACAGGAAAAAGGAGAGGAGCAAAAACAATTGTCTAAAGAATTTGTGCGTCGCTGGTTAATCGAGAATGGTTTTCAGGGGCAGGACGGACAACAAATCCCGAATATGACAGATGAATATATTGAATCTGTTTCTGAAAGATATATTGAGCTATACGAGAATATCTTAGGAGAAAAATTTGTAAAAGCAGATATTGACAATATTGACCAACGTATTGACAAAAACGTATTAGAATACCTTGCAACTAAAGAGTAATTTTCGCGGTTTAAACTAACTATTTAAACCATGAACTTTATTACAAATAAAAAAAATGCCTTGCTATCTATATTTATGATAGCAGGGCATTTTCTTTTTGCGCAAATTGATAAAAGTGCAACAAAAGAAACAAAGGCCTTATATCAGAATTTAAAAACAATTTCAAAAAAACATGTTCTTTTTGGACATCAACATGCGCTGGAGTACGGACACGGATGGTCAAATGAAGAGAACAGGTCTGATGTGAAATCAGTTGCTGGTTCGCATCCCGCGGTAATAGGAATAGATTTTAGTGGGTTTTCCGGACATTCTAAAGAAGAAATCGAAAAGACAACATCAGCATTAAAAAAGAATGTTATTGCTACTTATGAGCGTGGCGGAATCACAACTGTTTCATGGCATTTTATGAATCCGGCTTCCGGCGGCAGTTTTTATTGGAAAGATTCCACTTCTGTAGCTGCTATGGCATTGATTAAAGAAGGAGGTTCTTATCATGAAAAATATAAAGAAATTTTGAAAACTATTGCTGATTTTGCCCATTCGGTAAAAGCAAAGGATGGAACTTTGGCGCCAATGATTTTCAGACCTTATCATGAATTTGACGGAGACTGGTTCTGGTGGGGAAAATCACATACTTCCCGTGAAGATTTTATAGCCGTGTGGCAATTTACAGTTTCGTATTTGAGAGATACTTTGGGTGTACATAATTTTATTTATGCTTTTTCTCCGGATGTTAGGTTTAATTCTGAGAATGAATACTTAGAGCGTTATCCGGGCGATGAGTATGTTGACTTGCTAGGCATGGATGATTACGGAGATTTTGGACGTGACGGAAAATACGATGTTGAAGCCGCGATTAAAAAACTCAAAATTATATCTGATCTTGCTGTAAAAAAGAATAAACTTCCCGCTTTAACCGAAACTGGCTTAGAATCAATCCCCAATAAAACCTGGTGGACAGAAACTCTGTTAAAAGTTTTAAAGTCTGAAAATCTCAAATTGTGTTATGTATTAGTTTGGAGAAACGACAGTGCAAGTCCAATTCATTTTTATGCTCCTTTTCCGGGGCAGCTAAGCGTACCTGATTTTATAAAGTTTTACAATGATCCTTTTACTTTGTTTGAAAATGATTTAAAGGGTATCTATACTAAAAAATTTAGTTTAAAATAAAGGTTTTTATGTAAATAAAAAGAAGTGCAATAAGGGTTTTACCGAGTTGCACTTTTTTATTTATTATTTTTTTGCATGTATGTGCAACCTATTGTATCATTTAGTCGTCTATTATAGTAATAGGAATTTTAAATAGCATTATGCGTTAATTTAATTTTATAAAAATCATCAATCATCTAATCATCAATCAACATGAAAAAATCAGTAATTATTTTGGGCATGGCTCTGGCTATGTCTGTAAATGTCTCACAAGCTTTAAATCTCAGCTTATCAGTAAAAGATCAAATTAATTCATCTGCATGCGGAGCATATGCAGCGTCACCATTGCATTACGCCATATGTGACGGAGACATCGAAAGTGTTAAAAAAATTATTAAATACGGCGCCGATGTAAATTCGTTGTCTAAAGATATGTCGCCTTTAATGCTGGCAGCACGTTTTAATCAATTTGAAATCATTAAAGTTTTGCTGGCAAACGGAGCTAATCCTTCTATGGAGAATGAAAAAGGATTTAAAGCAATAAATTATGCAGAATACGCAAAAGCAAATGAGTCTATTGCTATTTTGAAAAATCTAAAATAAAGTTTAACAAAAAAAGCATCATTATTGTAATGATGCTTTTTGTTTATCAAATGTATGATAAATTATTCTTCTAATTTAGTTTTTAAATTCTCCAGACCTTTTTGTAAATCATTTCCAATCATTTGATCCATTTTCATCATGGGTAACATGATATTCATCGGGTAGGGGATAACACCATTGATTCCCCATTTTACTTTAGTCTGATTTCCTGCAACGCTTTCTGTAGACATAAATCCTACGGCAGTATCTTCCATTGGTTTTTTAAAACGTAATGCAAAATCAATACGTTTTCCTTCGTCAATTTTTGTGATTTCCTGTTCACCAACGCCAACTTCTTTCACATTGCTTTCCCACGCAGAAATTGATCCAACAGCTCCATCAGTTCCTGTATAAGTCGATTTCATTTTTGGATCCATATTCGCCCAAACACTAAATTCGTTTTGATTTTTTAACGACCGTACATAATTAAAAACGCTGTCAACCGGTTTATTGATGGTAATTTCTCTCTCAACAACGTACTTTTTTGGCATAAAATAAGCCGCAATTAATACGATGGCAACAATCAGAATCAGGACGACCAAAATTTTTTTAATGATTCCCATGGTTTTTCTTTTTAGGTTATTACTTGTTTTTTGTTTTGTTAATTAAGCTGTAATCTTCTTATTTATAGTTAGTTTGTTTGTAGTAAAGTTAAAAAAACTATGTTCTGAATTTGCAGTATCTCATTTTTTTTGAAGATTTATTTTATTAATTTTCATTTTACTGTAACATTTTAAATTTTATAGCGTCTATTGTATAGCAGCTTAAATGAGATAACATAGAATTTAAGTTTAACAGGCATTTATTATGTAAATGTTAAGAGTTAGTTAAAACATGGTACTTTGTTATGCATAATAGATAAAATAGAATTACATTTGTATAGAATTTAAAAATCATCATTATATCAATCAATAATTAACAATCAATCATTATGAAAAAATCAGTAGTTTATTTAGGAGTAGCTTTAGTAGCATTTGCAAATGTTGCAATGGCATCGAATCAGGTATCATTTGTAAAACCACAAATGGAAACTGTAAACAGTTTTTCAAGCCCATTAAATGTAGCAGTTAGCAAAGGAGATCTTGAATTTGTGAAGAAATTAATAGAATACGGAGCAAATGTAAACGAAATCTCAGAAGATTTATCACCTTTAATGATAGCTGCACGTTACAATAAAGTAGAAATTATTAAAGTTTTATTAGAAAATGGTGCAAATGCATCTGCTAAAAATGAAAAAGGTTTTACAGCTTTAAAATATGCACAATTATCAAATGCAACAGAAGCTATTGCAATTTTGAAAGATTTAAAATAAAAGTTTAAATTTAGTTTGAGTTTAGTATATGAAACGACCTTCTTTGAGCAGTGGGTCGTTTTTCATTTTAGTATTTTCCAGTTAATATAGGCCGTAAATATTTTAAGAATATATTCCCTGAATTTGTTTGTCCTGAATTTTAGAGAACAAAATCAATCCCACAATTGCTCCAATGGTTGCAAACAACATATCTGATTGTGTGTCCCAGACATACCCCTGAGTTCCTAAAAAAGCATCACCACCGTCTCCCGTAGCAATAGAGACAAACCATTCTATAAATTCGTAAGCAGCACTAATAGCCAGACAAATACAGACAATAATAAAGTTAAAAAAACTTTGATTACGGATGACTTTTTTGCGAATAAATAATTCTCTAATGATCATTGCCGGCACTAAACCCTGCGCAAAATGACCTACTTTATCATAATTATTTCGGCTTTGATGAAATACCTCTTTGATATAATCAAAAAAAGGAACTTCGGCATACGTATAATGTCCACCAATAAAGAGAATAATACAATGTATTAATATTAAGGTGTAGGTAAAATTTGTAAATCTGAATTTTCTAAAAGTGACTGTTAAAATCAGAAAACCAATAATTGCCGGAATCACTTCAAGAAAGCAGGTGAATCCTTCTTTTGGATTTATGATTGATGCCAGTAAAGAGATTGTGAAAATGGTAATTAAAAAATAGATATATTTCATAAAATAGGCTTGTATTAAAATTACATTGCAAGATAGAAAGTAATGCTTAGTAAAATTAAAAAAAGCATCATTAAAATTAATGATGCTTTTTTCGTTCAAACCTAATCAAATTAATTTAACCAATTAATCTATTTTAAATTTCGTTATTCAATAGGAATATGTTTTTTTCGGTTAAAGACCCAGAATATAGTCGGGAAAACCAGGAGGGTTAAAATGGTAGCCGTAATTAGACCTCCAATAATAACAATTGCCAATGGTTTTTGAGATTCTGAACCAATTCCGGTAGAAATTGCAGCCGGCATTAAACCAATTGAAGCCATAAGCGCCGTCATAACTACAGCTCTCGTTCGGGCTTTTACGCCTCTGAAAATGGATTCTTCGAGTGTGAATTTTGCTTTTAGATTATGATGGAATTCGGATATCAGGATAACACCGTTTTGAATACAAATTCCTAATAAGGCAATGAAACCAACACCTGCAGATATTCCGAAGTTCATTCTGGTAAGATGCAAAGCGATAATCCCTCCAATTACAGCAAACGGAACATTCGCTAAAACGAGTAATGAATCTTTAATGTTTCCGAACAAAATAAACAACAGCACAAATATCCCAATTAAACTAATGGGTACAACCTGAGCCAGACGTGCACTGGCACGAACCTGGTTTTCAAATTCGCCCGTCCAGCCTACAGTATATCCGGTTGGAAGTTTCATTTTAGCAACTTTTGCCTGTGCTTCTGCAATTGTACTGCCTAAATCACGATCACGAACAGAAAATTTCACTCCAATAAAACGTTTTGTATTATCTCTGTAAATAAAAGCCGGACCTGTAATTGTTTTTAGATCGCAGATTTCTTTCAATGGAATTTTAATCCCGCTAATAGTCGGAACCTTAAGTTCTGCAATATCATTTTCATCTTTACGATATTCTTTAGAAAAACGAACCCTTACGTCAAACTTCTTGTCATCTTCATATTTTTGAGTGGCTGTTTTTCCTCCAAAAGCCAATTCCAGAACAGCCTGGGCATCACTTAATGTGACTCCGTAAGCTGCCATTTTATCTCTGTCAAGTACAACACTAATTTCAGGCTGACCAACATTTCTTAGAATTCCGGCATCTTTTATACCCGGAATATTTTTTATCTGGGCTAAAACTTCATTGGATAATTCATCTAATTTATCCAGGTCATCTCCATATATTTTAACTGCATTTGAAGCTTTAAAACCTGCAACAGACTCTGCAACGTTGTCAATTACGGGTTGTGAATAATTATAAGTAATTCCCTGATGAACTTTTAGCTTTTCATCCATTTCATTAATTAAATCGTCCATGCTAATTTTTCTCTTCCACTCTGATTTGGGTTTTAAATCAACTTGTAGTTGTATAAATCCAAAACCATTTGGATCTGTTCCGTCATTACTTCGTCCTGTTTGCGATAAGACATTTTTTACTTCCGGAAAACTTTCCAGGTCTTTTCGGATTATTGCGGCGGTTTTTACACTTTCGGGCAATGAGGTACTCATTGGCAATTCAGCCGTAACCCATAAAGCTCCTTCATTTAACTGGGGTAAAAACTCTGTTCCTAAAAATGTAGCAGAAAAGAAAACAACAACCAGAAGTGAGATAGAACCTATTAAGGTTTGTACTTTATGTTTAAAGGTCCAGGCAAAACTTTTACCTACAATTCGATCCCAGAAATTAACAAACGGATTGTTTTTTTCTTTTACATTTTTATTTAAAAGAATGTGTGATAAAACAGGAACCAGTGTCAGGGTAAAAAGTAACGCACCCATTAGAGCAAAACCTAAAGTATAGGCAAGGGGAGAGAACATTTTTCCTTCTACTTTCTGGAATGAAAATATCGGTAATAAAGCAGTAATAATAATTAATTTAGAAAAGAAAATGGCTTTACCCATTTCAGCTCCGGTTTTCTTTATCAGGCTTCCTTTTGCAATTTTATTATAAGCCGTCATTCCTAGCTGATGTGCCCGATGATCCAGTACGACAAATAATCCTTCGACCATTACCACGGCACCATCAATAATAATCCCGAAATCGACTGCACCTAAACTTAGTAAGTTGGCGCTCATGCCCATCATTTTTAGACATAAAAAGGCAAATAGTAATGAAAGTGGAATTACAATCGAAACAGTAAAAGTAGTCCTCCAGTCAGCCATAAACAGAAATACAACACAGGTAACCAGAATAATTCCTTCGAATAAATTATGCATTACTGTTTCGGTCGTGAAATTCATCAAATTATCACGATCATAAAAAGTCACTAGTTTGATGTCTTTGGGAAGAACATTATCATTTAGATCTTTTATTTTTGCTTTAATTAAGGCTAATGTTTCCTGAGGATTTTCGCCTTTTCGCATTACAATAATACCTTCGACAACATCATCATTTTTAGCCAGACCGGTTTGTCCTACCCTTGGCATGGCACTTTCGTAAACAGAGGCTAAATTTTTGACTAAAATTGGGTTTCCGTTAGCATCATCGACAATAATATTTTCAATGTCCTGAATAGATTTGAGAAGCCCCACTCCGCGAACTACGAAAGCCTGTCCGTTTTTCTCTATAATATCACCACCAACATTCAGATTTCCGCCGTTTACAGCATTATAAACCTGAAGCGGTGTAATGTTATATTTGGCTAATTTTATAGGATCAACACCAACTTCATATGTTTTGGTTTGGCCTCCAAAAACATTTAAATCTGCAACACCGGGAACAGAACGAAGTTGTTTATCGATTACCCAGTTTTGGTAGGTTAGTAACTCTCTGCTATCTCTGCTGTCACTTTTTACAATATACCTGAAAATTTCACCCGTTGGCCCATAAGGCGGCTGAACATCCGGTTCTACATCATCAGGAAGTGAGACATTCTTAAGTAAGTTGTTTACCTGCAAACGTGCAAAAGTATCATCTACACCATCATCAAAAATGATTTTGATAACTGATAATCCAAACATGGTAATACTACGAACACTGGTCTTTTTTTGTACCGAGTTCATAGAAATTTCAATAGGGGAGGTTACAAAACGTTCTACTTCTTCAGCACTTTTTCCGTTCCATTGTGTAATAATGATAATTTGGGTATTTGTTACATCCGGAAAAGCATCGATTGGCATATTCTTGAAAGATATAAATCCTGCAACGGCCAATATTCCTACCCAGAAAAAGGTAAATGCTTTGTTCTTGAGGGAAAAAGCGATAATGTTTCTTATGAATTTGTTCATTTTAAAAAGTATTTTTAATGATGAATTTTTATTTTTTAATTAGATCTTCATTTTAAGCTTAGAACTCTGTATGGAATCGCAATGCAAAAAACTGAACCGGACCTCTGTCTTTATTGTATCCCGGATTCACGGCAAACTGATAATCTGGCGAAAGTGTGATATGTGTATTGGGAACGAGAAACGAATAAAAAACCTCTGCGATTTGTTCTACTCCATAATTTAAATTACCATCACCAATCATAAAGCCGTTTCCTCCAAGTTTTTGGTATTCTTTATGTGGATCTGATAATCCGTTAGCAACTATTGCAATACCGGCAAAATCATTTGTACGGTTCCACATTTTTCCTTTCAAATTAATGCCTAGTTGCGCTGATCTGTCAATTTCCGTAAATGCCCAGGTTTCATTTTTACCGTCATTATAACTCATTCTTGCAAAAAGGCCCCAATTATCGCCATGCGTATAATCCATATTTAAACCAATACCGTATTTCGTTCTGCCACTTTGCCTGGTGCTTTTGATATCCGGAATTGTGGTGAAATTTGAATTTGCTTCATCATAATTCCCCATTCCAGCCACATTACGAAATCCCAGTAATTTAATAATACTGGTATCATTATTTTTAAAGACTATTTTTTTCTCGATTTCTATATTTACAGCATTCGAATCTTTAAAACTAAATTCAACATTTGGACCATTGGCATATGTTGGTAAAGCAGTTAAGGAAGCTCTTACCTGCCAGGTGTCAAACTGATAATTGGCGTATAATCCATCAGTATATCCTCTGGTATTAGCGGCATAATCCCAGGCTCCGTGTGTCATTAAGGACCAGTTTAAGAACTGAGTCCTCGGATCATGTGAATAGGCATTATTGTCGAAATAATCTGATAATCCGAATTTTCCAAAAACGAGTTGTAATGAGTTGTTATTTTTAAATTGAAACTTCTGTTCCAATAGCATTCTTGCAACATATACAACAGGTTTAGTATCTCCAATTCTAAAAGTTTCTCCGTTAGGAAAACCACCTAAACCTCTAGCCTGAGATAAACCCTGTCCTCCTGACATTTCAGGATTAAAAGTTGCCGTAGCACCTTTCCAGAGGGGAAGATCAAAATATAAAGTTGATGTTAATGATAACGCACTTTCTTCTTTAGGATCCATACTGTTTGTTCCTGAATAAGCAGCATGAAAATCTGGATGATATTGATATATAGACGTCATCTGAAATTTCAGGCTGTATTTTCGTATCGAATCTGTTTCTTGTGAAAAGGAAAGCACTGAAAAAAACAACGTTGCAAAACTCAATATGTTTACAGATTTTTCCATCTGATTATTCGTTTAAGGCACGATAAATAAATAACTGATTGTTAGTAATGACTTTTTCGTTTTCTTTTAAGCCACTAGTAATGTAAGTTGTGTCTCCAACCACTCTGTAAACTTCTACTTGTCTGGTTTCAATGTTATTACGATCTTTAAATATCATGACAAAGTTTTTGCTTTTGTCAAAAACAATAGACTTACTAGGTACGGCTATCATAGAATCGCCTTCGCTGTAAGATAGCTTTATATTAGCGTTCATATCCGGTTTTAGCATATATCCGGGATTTTGTAGTTTTATACGTGCCTGCATTGCTTTAGTTTCAGGATCAATTACGTTGAAGATTTTATCGACTTTTCCTTTAAAAACTTTATCAGGATAACTTAACGTAGTTACATCGGCGTCGATTCCTAATTTTACTTTATTGATATCGATTTCATTAATGTTAGCCAATGCCCATACTTCGCTGATCTCAGCAATATCAAAGATATTTTCAGAGCGATCGTTTCGTAAAAGCATATCCTGATTGATACTTTTTTGAATGATAAAACCACTAATGGGAGCGGTTACTTCATATATAGATCCCGCCTTGATATTATAAATTTTATAAGTTTCCTGCACTTTACCTAATTGGGATTGCGCTTTGTTTACTTCTGATTTTGCCTGAAGCACATCACTTTCGGAATTTAATTTCCCGTCGAACAATTCCTGGGCAACTTTTAGATGGTTTTTTGCCACCAGTAAATCATTTTTAGCATCAATGGATTGCTTTTCAAAATCGGCAATATCAGTACTTTTTATGGTAGCTAAAACTTGTCCTTTTCGCACATAATCCCCAAGTTCAACATTTACCTTGATTACATTTCCTCCAACAAGCGGATAAACGTCGATCATTTTATTATTATCAGCTGTAATTTTTCCGTAAAAACTCAATACATTTTTTACAGGTTGTGTTTGCGCTGGTGCTGTAGTGGTTGTTTTTAGCATCGACTCGCTTAATGAAAAAGAGGTGTTTGTTTCCGGATTTTCAACTTCTTTTTTGCAGCTTGCGATTGATAAACTCACGAGAGCAATTCCTATAATTAATTTATATTTCATTTTATTTAGTTTTAGAATAAGTCTTTGTTGATGATACTATTTAATTCTTCGCCTGAAAGCACTACTTTTTTCTTTAATTCATTGACCTGAATAGAAGCCTGATTGTAACTTTCCATAAAATCTGTAAATTCTAACAGACTAATATTACGTTTTTGAAAGTTGGTTAAGATTCCGTTATAAACTGCTTCAAAGTCTGAATTTACAGTAGGTTTTATTACAACATAGTTTTTTCGGGACTCATCCCATTTGTTCCATGCAGAAATAATTTCGGTTTGCAGTTGCAGCTCAAAATTTTGTTTTTCAATTTTTGATTGTTCTAAAATTGTTTGTGCATATTTGATATTCCCTTTGTTTTTGTTCCAAAGTGGCAATGGAATTCCAAGTGTTAAGTTGGCTTCTTTATTGAATGCCCCGCTTCGTTGGTCATAATTTGCGCCAACGGTTATATCCGGAATAGAAAGCGATTTTTGCCATTTTATATTGATTTCATTTGCTTCAATATCTTTTTGCTTGGCTAAATAATCAGGACGATTGGCAATGGCATCATCTTGAAATGCTTTAAGATCAAACGGAATAGTCCTGGTATATTTATTAAAATCTTCTTTAGTAACCTCAGGAACTACATTTTCGGTAGAATTTAATAAAAGTTTTAAGTTTGCCTGTTCTTCAATATTTTCATTTACGACTTCCATGCGTTCATTTTTAAAATTGAGATACAAGGATTGTAAACGAACAAGATCTCTTAACGGAATATTGCCTTTTTGTACCTGAACAGAATAAGAGTTTATCAAATCTTCAATATGAGTTAGCTGATCGTCTGTAGTTTCAAGACTTTTTTTGTTGTAATACACAGTGAAAAAACTTTTGCGTAATTGTAATTTTAAAGTTCTTAACAGATCATTGAACTGTAATTCGGCTAATTTTTCATTGGTTTGGGCTAATTTTATTTCGTTGCGCTTTTTTCCGCCTAAATAAATTAATTGCTCGATACCAAATGCTTTTTGTCCTTGTTTTCCAATATCAAAATACTGATTCCTTTCAGGGTTGTAAGCATTTAATTCTGCAGTAATGGATGGATTATCCCAAATTCGGGCCTGAATTGTTAGTGCTTTTGAAGCATCAATATTGTATTGCGATGCCAACAGAAAGAGATTGTTTTTTAGAAATTGGCTTTCACAGTCCTGAAGGGTAACTGTTTTTTGAGCCAAAACTACAGGACCCAGAAGTACAAGTAGGAATGTACATAGTTTTCTCATTGTATCATTTTTATTTTATACAAATATGCTATAGGCAGACTTTAAGAAACCTTAAATTCTTCCTTAAAAATACCTTAAAATAATTTATAAATGAAAAAAGATTTGAAATAAATTCGTGTTAATCTTTGGAACACTGTAAGTTATTGTTGCGTTATGAAGGGTTAAAATGCGCTGAACAATACGTAATCCAAGGCCAAAGCCCAAAGTTCCTTTAGCATTTTCGCCACGCATAAAGGGTTGAAAAAGATTTTTTTGTTCATTTTCATTTAAAGTGTTTCCAGTGTTTGAAACCGAAATAACCAAATTATGATTTTCTGAACTTATTTTTACTTTTGCCTGCTTATTATCAGAGTATACGCAGGCATTTTTTAAGACATTGCTAAGCGCAACTTCTAATAGTTTTTTATTGCCTTTTACTTCCAGAACGGTATCTAAGTCGTCATTTTCTTCTATTTCAAACAAGATGACAAAATCAGGAAAACTTCTGTTTAATTTTTCGATGGCAGAGAAAAGTATCTCATCCATTCTGTGAGGTTCTGTATTCTCGTGTTTTTTATTGTCTATTTTTGATAAGATCAACAGCGAATTAATCAATTCGGTTAATTGATTTACGTCTGTTAAAATTATTTTTAAAAAAGTCTGACCCTTAATTGAGGTATTAGGATCTGATATCATATTCTCTATTTGAGAAATAATTCGGGATAAAGGAGTTCTAAGTTCATGTGAAGCATTGGCTGTAAATTCTTTTTGCTTTTGATACGAAACCTCAATGCGATTCATCATATAATTAAACTCGTTCGCGATTAGATCTATTTCATTATTAGTGCTTTTAGATTCTAAACGGGTATCGAGATTATTTTCATTAATATCTTTTATTTTTTGATGAAATGAACTCAGTGGACTCATTACTTTTTTGATGGTAAATGAGGTTAGAATCCAGCAAAGACATGTAAAAAACAGATACGAAGCAACTAAGGTATATCTTAAAAAAAGTAATTTTCGTTTGCCATAATTATCTGTAGCAGAAATTAAGGCATAAAAATCCTGATCGTTATTATGATAATATACACCATAAACTTCATAATCACCCTGTTGCTTAAAAAAGGAATTGTTTTTTTTTAAATATTTTAGGTCATCAATAGACCAGTTGATTTTAGCGTCATCGATACTGCTGTAAATAAGTTTGTAATTAGAATCGAATATTAAGGTTTTTTCATCATACAATTTATTAATCGAATTTTGATCAATCATCTTCAATAACTGATTGTCTACTTCTTTAACATCAACTAAAAGTTTAATATTCGAAAAAGCCTTTATTTCAAGACGATCCCGAAATTCTTCTTTTCTAAAATTCGAATATAAAACGAATATCAAAGTAGAAGCCAACCCAAAAAGGATTGTAAATAACAAGCTGACTAAAAGTGATATTCGGTTTTTTAACGTCATTCGCGATCGCTCAAATAATATCCGTAACCAATTTTGGTCCGAATAAGTTTTGTATCATGGCCTTTATCGATTTTTTTTCTTAAAAAATTGATATAAACTTCAATAGTATTCTGATTGGTTTCAATATGATAATCCCAAAGTTTTTCTGCTATAAAATGCTTGGATAAGATTTTTCCTTTGGCATGGGCTAAAATTAAAATGAGCTTAAATTCTTTTGGGGTCAATTTTATTTCTTTGCCTAAACGATATACTTTCATATCTGTTTCCAAAATTTCCAGATCGTTTATTATGATTTTGTTTTCAATTTGTTGCGGAATTTCTTTTCGCCTCAAAAGCGATGAAATACGGGCATATAATTCTTCAAAATGAAAGGGTTTTACCAAATAATCGTCAGCTCCGTTATCAAAAGAAGATAATTTATCTTCGATTTCACTAAAAGCAGTAAGCATAATAATTGGCGTTTTTTTATCAATTTCACGAATGCCTTTGCAAACATCAATTCCATTTACACCGGGAACATTAATATCGAGAATTATTAAATCATATTCATAAGGAAAATATTTTTTTAATAATAAAGAACCGTCATAATACGGGAAACACTCGAATCCTTTTGAAGTAAAGAACGCTGTGATTTCTTTAGATAAAGTAAAATCGTCTTCGAGTAATAGTATTTTCATTTCATTGTTTATTTACAAATTCGGCTATTTCTAAAATAACCGAATTTGTGTTTAAAGTGTCTCTTATTTAAAATAAGAAAAAGTTTCATTGTTTTCAATTTTCAAAAGTGATTCATATATTAACTGAATCACGTTTTCGACATCTTCTCTATGAACCATTTCTACAGTAGTATGCATATAACGTAATGGCAAAGAGATTAATGCAGAAGCTACACCACCGTTACTGTAAGCAAAAGCATCAGTATCAGTTCCTGTTGCTCGGGAAGTGGCGTGACGCTGAAACGGAATTTTATTTGTTTCGGCAGTATCAACAATCAGGTCACGAAGTCTGTTTTGTACCGCAGGTGCGTAAGCAATAACGGGACCTTTACCCATTTTAAGATCACCTTCTACTTTTTTATCAATCATAGGAGTGGTAGTATCATGGCAAACATCTGTTACAATGGCGACATTTGGTTTGATTGTCTGAGCGATCATTTCAGCACCGCGAAGTCCAATTTCTTCCTGAACTGAGTTTACAATATACAAACCAAATGGAAGTGTTTTTTTATTTTCATGCAGTAAACGTGCCACTTCGGCAATCATAAATCCTCCCATTCTGTTATCAATGGCACGACAAACAAACTTGTTTTCGTTCAAAATCATAAATTCATCCGGATACGTAATCACACAACCTACATGAACACCCATTGCTTCAACTTGTTCTTTGGTTTCGCAACCCAGATCAATAAAGATATTACTTATTTTTGGAGCTTCTTCTTTATCACGTAGACGCGTATGAATAGCCGGCCAGCCAAAAACACCTTTTACAATACCTTTTTTGGTATGAATATGAACTCTTTTTGATGGTGCAATCTGATGATCAGAACCACCATTTCGTATTACATATAACAAGCCATCATCTGTAATATAGTTTACATACCATGAAATTTCATCGGCATGACCTTCAATAACCACCTTAAAAGGAGCATCAGGATTTATAACTCCAACAGCTGTGCCGTAAGTATCTGTAATAAAAGTGTCTACATAAGGCTTCAAATAATTCATCCATAGTTTTTGCCCTTCACTTTCATATCCGGTAGGAGAGGCGTTATTTAGGTAGCTTTCCAGGAAAGCAATTGAGGTATCTTTTAAGATAGATTCTGTACTCATAAAAATATTTTTTTGCTAATTTATAAATTTGGTATCAGAGTTGTATATAAATATATAATTTTACACTTAAATTATGATTCAATGAGATTTACCTACTGCATTTTATTCTTTATATTGATTTCGTTTACAAGTCACGCTCAGGTTACCCCTAAAGAAAACCAACAAATGGGCTATATATTAACGGAACAAGATTCTATTTTGGGCGATACTATAGAATTACCGGAGATTATTATTTCTAAAGAAAAGCTTGATCCAGATGCGCAAAAACAATTCCTGATTCTTCAAAACAGGGTTTACAAAGTGTATCCATATGCTAAACTGGCGGCTGATAGATTAACGGCTTTAAATAATGGCATGGCACGTTTGAAAACCAATCGTGAAAAGAAAAAATATTTTAAGATTGTAGAAGATTATCTTAATAATGAATTCGAAGAAAGACTTAAAAAACTCTCTCGCAAGCAAGGGCAAATTCTGGTCAAACTGGTTCACAGGCAAACCGGAATTACAACTTATGAATTAATCCGAACCCTAAAAAGTGGTTTTAAAGCCTTTGTGTCTAATACCACCGCTAATTTATTTGATATAAGCTTAAAAGCTGAATATAAACCTTATGAATCTAATGAAGATTATTTGATTGAAACGATTCTTCTAAGAGCTTTTGAGTCTGGACGATTGGTGAATCAGAAATCGGCAAACCCCGTAAATTATGATGACTTAATGAATCATTGGCAAACAAAAGCAAAACAAACAAAAGCTGAAAAGTAAATTACGTTTTTTAAATCATAAGCTAAAAGACCTGTAAAAATAATTTTGCAGGTCTTTTTCTGTTAAAATACTTTTAAAATTATAATCAGATTTCATTTTAAAAGAATTTACTTACTTAATTTTGAATAGATTTTTTTCTGCAAGACTCAGTTAAAGCTGTTGTTTTGTTATATATTTATTGATTTATGAGTAGTTATTGCTATTTTTTTAACAAATTACATATCAATATTATTTGTAGTTCATTGTATAATTTGTAGGTTTACTCTTCGCAACGATTTGTTAACCAAAACATATTATATTATGACGAGAAAATTACTTAGTTTATTTATGTTATTAATGACCATTACTTTATGGTCGCAAAAGGGACCTGAAACTGATTTCATAGTTTCCTTAAATGGAAATAAAATTGCAACTTCTGCAAATTTTAAAAAACAGTTTAAAGACAAAAAAAGCACAGCCAAACAAAATCCCAAAACGGAATATACTTTGTTGCAATTTACCAAAATACCATCGGTAGAAGAACAGGAAAAACTAAAATCCCAGGGAGTAACTTTGCTTAGCTATCTTTCAAATAATGCTTATTATGCAGCAATTAGTCCTGAATTTTATGCTAATAGTAGTGTGTCTGATAATATAAGGGCAGAAATTGCAATTGATCCTAAATATAAATTAGATCCAATGATTGTTGATAATGCTATTCCGGATTATGCTGCTGAAGGCAGTAACGGAATAAAAGTAGTTATCAGTTATTTTAAAGGTGTCGATAGTAAAATCATCGAACAGGATTTAGCAAGTTTATTTTTAAGAAATAGTAAAAATGATACTTCTTTCAATGAAGTCTATGTACAGGCACCTAAAGAAAAATTGGAAGAAATTGCCAAATTTAATTGGGTACAAAACATAGAATTAGTTCCTGCTCCTGTTGAAAGTGATAATAAACCCGGTTTAACATCACATAAAGCAAATGTTTTAGGATCTACAATTCCCGGTTTAGGCTATGGGTTAACAGGAAAAGGGGTAAAAGTTGGTATTTGGGATGGCAATCTGGAACAGCATAAAGACCACACAGGAAGAGTGATTAATAGAGAATACGAATCAAATTCTTCACATGGAGATCACGTTTCAGGGACTATTGGCGGTGCCGGCCTGCTAGATCCAAAAGCCAGAGGAATGGCACCCGAAGTACAAATGTATGGTTGGAATTTTAATACACAGTCAAATGGTTTAAGTGTTCAGCAAGAAAGAGTGATCGCTGCCAATCAGGATGGTATTGAGATTACATCAAATTCATATGGTGTAAACTTAACTTCAGGATACAATACTGGCAGATATAATGTGGGAGATCGTGGTGATGATAATGTTACAACTTTGTTTCCTTATCTTTTGACCATATACTCAAATGGAAATGCACAAACAGCATATCCGGGTGGTTTTAATACTTCTACAAAAAATTCAAAAAATGCGTTGCATGTTGCTGCAAATAATCCTGATGATTTAATCAGCAGTTATAGTAGTTTTGGCCCAACAATAGATGGTCGTCTGGTACCCCAGATTGCCGCAGTAGGTACTGATGTTTATTCATTAGATTACAGCAACTCGTATCAGGTAATGAGTGGGACATCTATGGCAACTCCCGGAACAACAGGTACAATAGCTTTGCTTTATGAAAGATATAAAAATATCTATGGTACAAAACCATTAGCTTCTTTGATGAAAGCTTTGGTAACTAATACTGCTAAAGATGCCGGTAATCCGGGGCCTGATTATAAATATGGATTCGGAAACTTAAATGGTTTAAGAGCGGTCAAAGTTTTAGATAATAAAATGTTTTATACTGCAGCTGTAGCTAATGGAGCCAGTTATGAAAAAGAGATTGTAGTTCCAGCCGGATTAGTGACTTTAAAAGTAATGCTTGCTTATTCAGATTTGCAAGGAACTCCCGGAGCGACTTCGATTCAGATAAATGATTTAGATATTAAAGTTGTAAAAGACGGTGTAACGACTTTACCATGGGTGTTAACTCCAACGTCACCAAATGCAAATGCGGTACGCGGAGTTGATAATATGAATAATATCGAACAGGTAACTTTAGATAATCCTTCGCCGGGTACTTATAAAATTATTGTTACAGGTTCAAGAGTTCCTCTTGCAACTCAGGAATTTTCTGTGGTATACGACTATGTTGCGCCAGAATTAATTTTGACTTATCCTATTGGAGGTGAAAAATTTAATACAGAAACCACAGAGTATATTCGTTGGGACTATGAAGGAGAACCAAGAAACTTTACAATTGAATATTCAGTTGATGGAGGAGTGAGTTATCAGGTATTAGCAAAAGATATTCCATCAGCTGCCAGAAATTTTGCCTGGAAAGTTCCTGCCGGAATTGTTGCTAATGCAAAAATAAGAATTAGTGCCGGTACAAAAGTAGACACTTCAAAAGAAGTCTTTAATATTATTACCGAACCTAAAAATTTGGTTATCGCTCCATCAGTATGTGGTACTTCTTCTTATAAAATGGATTGGGACCCTATTGCAGGTGCAAAATATGAAGTTTTAAAGATGAATGGCTATAAGTTTGATGTTGTGGCAACTGTTACAGATCCTACTTATACGTTTACAAACCTGACTTCCGGAACTGATAATTGGTTTTCTGTAAGAACCGTAGATATTGCAACCGGAATTGTTTCTGAAAGAGTGAGAGCAGTAAATGTAGAACCGGTTTCCCAACCTGTCCTTAGTGCTGTAAATTTACCATTTTTAGAAAACTTTAATGCCAGAAAAGCAACGAATTATGTGTTTTCGAAAGGAACAACAGGAACTGTAAAATATGAATATATAAGCCCGGACTTCCTGGATGGGGCAAAAATGTCAGGATCAGGAGATGTATCTTCATCTCCTTGGGTAGCAAGTACAGCAGTAAATGCTTTCGCTAATAATCCAAATTTTATTAAAAAAGTATCATTTTGCGATATAGATGCTACAAGTCTTGCAGGTAAAGCACTGCGTCTTAAGTTTAATCTGATTTGGAATAGTGTCGGACCAATAAATAAAAACTTTTTTAGGCTTACGGTAAATGGTACTCCCGTAAACAGCTATGAAAATGTAGGTGTTTACGGAGGTACTGCATTGACGGGCAATACTGAATTGGTATATGACTTATCAGCTTATGCAGGTACGTCCTTTAATATCGCTTTTGAATCTGTTATCGATAACGATGCAATAGTAGTAAGCAGTGAAAATGTTTACAGTTCAGTATTTATTGATAATGTTTCCATTTTCGAAGCTACAGCAACTGACCTTGCATTGTCTTCATTTATTTCTAATACAGGACTTACCGCTAGTGAAACTGTAAAAGTAAAAGTTTACAATCATTCTCCGGTTGCGATAAGTAATATCCCGGTATCTTATAAAATTAATGGAGGGACAGAAGTGGTTGAGACTATTCCGGGTCCGGTAAATCCGCTTAGCGAAGTATCTTATGATTTTACACAAAAAGCAGATTTTTCAGCTCCTGGTGTTTATACCGTAATCGGAAGTGTAAATTATACTGGTGATGCTGTTGCGGGAAACAATACAATTCAAAAAGTAGTTACCAATGCAGGGACTGATGTCCTAATCGGATCACTCGGTACTGTTACTACTTGTTCAGCAATATTTACTGATGGAGGAACTCGTTATGCTAATTATGGAGATCAGCTTACACAAACCATAACATTTAAGCCTGCAACTACAGGCAGTAGTATTAATATCAATTTTACGGACTTTGATTTAGAACAAGATTATGATTTTTTATATGTTTATAATGGTCCAACCACAGCATCTACGTTATTAGGTACATTTACAGGTGGTAATTTACCACCTTCATTGACGTCTACGGCTGTTGGAGGAGAATTAACATTCAGGTTTGTTTCTGATCAGATTGAAAACGGCAGAGGGTGGATTGCAGATATTACTTGTGTTGCAAAACCAGTTGTAAATGATGCATCTATAGCTTCTGTAGTGACACCTGAGGTTTTAGGGAAAAAATCCAGTACACATGATATTACGATCAGGGTTACCAATTTAGGACCAAATGTTTTAACAAATTACCCTGTATTTTATCAGGTAAATGGCGGGACCAAAGTTACTGATGTAGTTCCTACAATAGCTGCTTATGGCAGCGCAAGTTTTACTTTTGCAACCAAAGCAGATTTATCTATTGTTAATGCTACTTATACAATAAAAAGTGGAGTAGATATAGCTGATGATAATAATGCGAATAATACAGTAGAAAAAATTGTATACAATAAAAATGATTTGCCGGTTCATACCAATACAGATGGATATGCAATTTCTAAATTAAAATGGAATGATGTTGTAAACAATTCAGGAACTACAGCTTATTCAGATTTTAAAAATATAAAAATTCCGGTATATGCTGGTTTTACTTATCAGCCGGAAATAACAATTACTAAACCAGAGGTACCAATTACCAGAGATCTATCTGCGTCAGCGGTAGGAGTATTTACGATGATTGTGATCGACTTAAATGGAGACGGTAATTTAACAGACGAATTTTATGCAGGAACTTTTTGGGTAAATACAACACCAACTTCTGCGTCTCCGGCAATTCCATCAACAACAAGTACACATTATTTTAGAACCTATTCTTCTTTAACAGGTGGCCTGACAATTCCGGCAGGTACAACTTCAGGAGAAAAATTAATGCGTGTAGTACACATGTTCCGTTCACCATCAGAATATTATAATGTTAACCTGGGACCAACCATTGACGGGTTAACAAGTTCAAGAAGTGATTTTGAAGTAGAAGAATATACCATTAATGTATTACCTTTTACAGCTGCTGATGCAAGTGTAGAAAGAATAGTAGCGCCTATAAAACCAGGTAATGCACCAGTGACAGTTACTGCTTTAATTCGTAATTTTTCAAATTCGGCAATTTCGAATTTTCCGGTAGCTTACAAAATTAATGGAGGAACAGAAGTGGTTCAGAATTTTACAGCTTCAATTGCCGCAGCCGGAACAGCTAATTTTACTTTTACAACAAAAGCTGATTTAGGAGCGCCTGGAGATTACACAATTGATGTTTATACAAAATTACCTGGAGATACAGATCCAACAAATGATCTTAAATCTGTAACGCTTTCACATGTAGTAAATTATGCGACAAATGTTACTGGAACTTTCGACGGCATAAATGATTTTATCAAAACAGATGTTACTCCTGCTTTAAACCTTACTAATAATTATACATATGAAGCCTGGGTGAATCAAAAAGCGCCAACAATATTTGGAAGACTTTTAGATAAAAGTACAGTATTGGTTTTTATACATAATAATAGCAGTTTATCTATTTATAAGGAAAATAGTTTAGTTATTTCTATTACAACTGCTACAGGTTCTTATGTAATTAACACAGCATTAAACTCGATTAAACAAAACACCTGGCATCATATTGCTTATACAGTAAGTGCTGCTAACGTATATACTGTTTACATTGACGGAGTTTCGGTTCCTTTTACAAGTACGGGTACAGCAGGCGCAGCTTCTTCAAATGCGGCAGCTGCTGCTTATATAGGTAATAATGCAGGTTTAGCCCGGGGCTTAAATGGTAATATAGACGAAGTTCGCATTTGGTCAGGAGTACGCAGTCAACCTACAATTGCGGCTAATTCAACAACTAAATATGTTGGAAACGAGCCAGGATTACTTGCTTATTACTCTTTTTCAGAAGGAGACAAACCATTTGTGTTTGATAGTACAATAAGTGATAATACAGCCGTAGTAACAAATGCAGATACAAACGGTTTAGGAGAAGGAAAATTCTGGAATGTTCCGGTTCTGCTACAAAAAATAGATTTTGCAAATCAACTTTCATCTACTTATGATGCTGCAACCAAAACATTTTCTATTTTGTTAAACGATGGAGCTGATATAACTACTGCAATTGCTAATTATACTTTAGGAATGAATAGTATTGCAAAAATAAACGGAACAACTCAGGTCAACGGAGTAACTCCAAATGATTATACAAATCCAGTTACTTTAACTGTTGAAGGTGTTGGCTTTAACACTGGAATTACAGAAACCTATACTGTAAAAGTAATTACAGGTTTAAGTAATGAAAGCAAACTACTTTCTTACGATTTTAAAACAGTTTCAAATCCAGGTTTGCCACAGGAAATCAATACTGATATTGTTGGCAATAATGCTGTTAAAACAGTACCATTTGGTTATGATGTAACAAACTTAATAGCAGATTTTGCCGTTTCTCCTGGTGCAGAACTTTACATTGACGGAGTAAAACAAATTAATTCAAAAGCAATTGCTTCAAATTACACCAATAGCTTTTTGGTAACTGTAGTTTCAGAAAATAAACTTTCTCAAACCAATTATACAGTTACTATTAATGCAAAAAATTCTGAAGCAAATATCATTAGTTATACCGTTGCAAATCAGGTAGGAGCAAGTGTTATTGATCCTGTATCAAAAACAATAAAAGTTTTAGTAAATAACAATGCCAATTTAAGCGCATTAGTTCCTAACGTTCAGCTTTCAGATTTTGCTACGTTGCGTATTGGTACTTATCTTCAAAATAGTGGAATAACTCCATTAAACTATACAACACCTGTAGTTTATAATGTAACTGCCCAAAACGGAACTATTGAATACTGGACAGTAACAATTGAAACTGCCAAGCCAACGATAACACTTTCAGGCGACGCTATAATTTATATAGATAAAGGATGTGTTTACACAGAACCAGGCTACACGGCGACTGATAATTTAAATACAGATATAACAGCGGGAGTTGTTGTTTCAGGTACTATAGATGTAAACACACCGGGTTTATACACGTTTACTTATTCGGTCAAAGATGCATTGCAAAATGAATCGACAGTTACTCGTACAATAAATGTATCAACTACTGATTGTACTTTAGGTATACCTGTTAATACGATCAAAGGTTTTGTATTGTACCCAAATCCTGTTATAGATGGAAAAGTACATATAGAAACTACATCTGGAAGCACTAAAAATGTTTGGATATCTGATATGTCGGGGAAAAAATTACTTTCTGCTAAAATAGATAAGAATGAATTAAATGTTTCTGCACTTCCAACCGGAGTATATATAATAAAGGTAGAACAAGACGAAAATACAGCAGTTCAAAAACTAATTATTAAATAATTTTTAAAATAGTTACTTATATAGTATACTGATATAATAAATCCGACAGTTTTCGAAACCTGTCGGGTTTATTTTTGATACCAATATATAAGGAGAAGTTTTTACTATAATATATGGAAACAATTTCTAGGTCACCGAAACCCGACAGGTTTTTAAAACCTGTCGGGTTTATTACGCACCTATTTGGAATTTGGACTCGAGCGATAGCGAACAGGCGAAGCAATTTAAAAATTTGAATTTCAGAATTAGGAGCTATCTCCCGCTATGCGTTCCAATCTTTTGTGCCGAACCCCGGCACAAAAGGATTTCCACTGCTATCGGGGCTAGGGCAGCGGTTTCCGGAAGAAAATAAAGCGCAAGGAAGCAAACCTGGTGCCTTTGCCTCTTTGCGCGATTAAAAAAACAGCAAAATCAAGCTTTGCGGCTTTGTGCATACAGCAGAATCAGGCGAAAATACAGCTTTACGAACTTTGCGCATCCCCATTTCCAAAGAAAACTTTGTGTCTTTGCGGTAAAATCAGCCCAAAATAACCACTCCCGGAAAAAAGACCCAAAAACTTTGTGTTGTAAAAAACGCAAGACCAGCGAGTTATAAAAAAGATTGAAATTATATAAATAAAAGTCTTGTAAATGTAAATAAACTCACTACTTTTGCACCCGCAAGAGCGATAGACGTTCCCTGAAATACTGACAAGCATTACAAGTCAAAACGAAAAAATATTTTCAAAAAAAGATTTAGAAAAGCTTGTGAGATTTGAAAACAGATGTTACATTTGCACCCCGCAAAACACGGAAAGTTCATTGAAAGATTGGTAAGGTTTAGAAGAAAAAGGAAAGTAAAATTTCTTAAAAAAAACTTCAAAAAACATTTGCCAGTTAGAAATAAGTTTTCTACTTTTGCACCCGCTTTGAGAGACAAGCGAAACAAAAAAAAACACACGTTCGTAGACATATTGAATTGACAGCCGCTTTAACAGAGATGTTAGGGCAGAAGAATAAAGAGTAAGATAATCGAGAGATTGAAAAAGAACCGATAGAGACTGATTCGAATAACAATAGCTTGAGCAATCAAGCAAACAATATACGATGAAGAGTTTGATCCTGGCTCAGGATGAACGCTAGCGGCAGGCTTAACACATGCAAGTCGAGGGGTATAAGTCTTCGGATTTAGAGACCGGCGCACGGGTGCG
>Ga0302167_10000019_pt1 | contig 160970 bp, 156 predicted proteins | sample I_Fen_N1_1_FD_193496 | JGI IMG/M metagenome (GOLD analysis project Ga0302167, IMG submission 193496) | Peat permafrost microbial communities from Stordalen Mire near Abisko, Sweden - I_Fen_N1_1 | ecosystem: Environmental > Terrestrial > Soil > Wetlands > Permafrost | place: Sweden: Abisko... | reverse complement strand
TGTAACATCTGTTTTCAAATCTCACAAGCTTTTCTAAATCTTTTTTTGAAAATATTTTTTCGTTTTGATTTGTAATGCTTGTCAGTATTTCAGGGAACGTCTGTCGCTCTTGCGGGTGCAAAAGTAGCTCCTTTATTTACATTTACAAGACTTTTATTTATATAATTTCAATCTTTTTTATAACTTTTTCTTAACACTCTGATAACACAAAACTTAGCTTTTGAGCTTTTTTGCCGTTTATGGGATTTTTCTTAAGGCTAATGTGTTTTTCGTAATGTGAGCTTTTAAGAACTCCGGTTTTTACGGACTTCACAGCTTTATCGAAGGTTTTTGTATGAATGTATAACTGTCCTGAGTTTGCTTTTATTCGTGCAAAGGTGTAAAGTTTTCTTCTTTACGCTTTATTGTCTTCCGGAAACTGCTGCACTAGCCCCGATAGCAGTGGAAATCCTTTTGTGCCGGGGTTCGGCACAAAAGATTGGAACGCATAGCGGGAAAGTGCTCCTGAGCCAAAGTCCAACAAAAGCCTTTCTTGTATTTCACGCATTAAACCCGACAGGTTTTAAAAACCTGTCGGGTTTTCGTTGGCTCAGACATTGCTCTTGTATTATAGTAGAAATTACTCCTTATATATAGGAACAAAAAACCAACATCGATATTAAGAATTAAATTCTTCCTATATATTATCGTATAAACATGTACATATATATTGTATGTGTTTTTGTAATGCTTTATATTTGCATTCACAAAATTATAAACAATGATTAAGATTACTTTACCCGACGGGTCAATTAGAGAGTTTGCTTCAGGCGTAACTCCGATGGAGGTTGCTAAGAGCATTAGTGAAGGATTTGCAAGAAACGTGATTTCTGCTTCTTTTAATGGTACAACAATTGAAACCGAAACTCCATTGACGACCGACGGTAGTCTTATTTTATATACCTGGAATGATGCGGAAGGAAAAAAAGCTTTCTGGCATTCGACTTCGCACGTAATGGCGCAAGCGCTTGAGGAATTGTTCCCTGGAATTAAACTAACTCTTGGACCTGCAATCTCGAACGGTTTCTATTATGATGTAGATTTTGAAGACCAAAAAATTACTGATGCTGATTTCAAAAAAATTGAAGACCGTGTTCTTGAGATTTCAAGAGGAAAACATGAATTTAAAATGCGTCCGGTTAGTAAAGCGGATGCTTTAGAACTATATAAAGACAATGTTTACAAAACTGAATTAATTTCGAATCTAGAAGACGGAACTATTACGTTTTGTGATCATGCTACTTTTACTGATTTATGTAGAGGTGGACACATTCCAAATACTGGTATCATCAAGGCTTTTAAAATCATGAGCGTTGCCGGTGCTTACTGGAGAGGTGATGAGAAAAACAAACAGCTGACTCGTGTTTACGGAACTTCTTTCCCTAAACAAAAAGACCTGACTGAATATCTTGAACTTCTTGAGGAGGCTAAACGTCGTGATCACCGTAAATTAGGTAAAGAACTTGAATTATTTGCTTTCTCTCAGAAAGTGGGTCAAGGTTTACCTTTATGGCTACCTAAAGGTGCAGCTCTTAGAGATCGTTTAGAGCAGTTTTTAAAGAAAGCTCAGAAAAAGGCCGGATACGAACAAGTCGTTACTCCACATATTGGTCAGAAAGAACTTTATGTTACTTCTGGTCACTATGCAAAGTATGGTGCTGATAGTTTTCAACCCATACATACTCCTGCCGAAGGTGAAGAGTTTTTATTAAAACCAATGAACTGTCCTCATCACTGCGAAATTTACAATGTGAGACCGTGGTCATATAAAGACTTACCTAAGCGTTATGCTGAATTTGGAACTGTATATAGATACGAGCAATCCGGTGAATTGCATGGATTAACTCGTGTAAGAGGGTTTACTCAGGATGATGCGCATATTTTTTGTACACCGGAACAATTGGACGAAGAATTTAAAAAAGTAATTGACCTTGTACTTTATGTATTTGGCTCGTTAGGCTTTGAAAACTTTACTGCTCAAATTTCATTGAGAGATCAGGAAAACAGAGATAAGTATATTGGTTCTGATGAAAACTGGGAAAAAGCAGAGAATGCGATTATCAATGCTGCGGCTGATAAAGGACTCAATACTGTTGTAGAATATGGCGAGGCTGCTTTTTACGGTCCGAAGCTTGATTTTATGGTTAAAGATGCTTTGGGAAGACAATGGCAATTGGGAACTATTCAGGTGGATTACAATCTACCTGAGCGTTTTGAATTAACTTATAAGGGTGCTGATAATGAATTACATCGCCCTGTTATGATTCACAGAGCTCCTTTTGGATCTATGGAACGTTTTATCGCAATTTTACTAGAGCATACCGCAGGAAATTTCCCACTTTGGCTGATGCCGGAACAGGCTATAATCTTGTCTTTGAGCGAGAAATACGAAATATATGCTAAAAAAGTTTTAGATTTGCTAGAAAATCACGAAATTCGCGCCCTAATTGACAACCGAAACGAGACTATCGGTAAGAAAATTAGAGATGCTGAAATGCAAAAAATACCGTTTATGCTTATTGTGGGTGAGGAAGAGGAGAAAAACGGAACTATTTCGATCCGTCGTCACGGGCAAGAAGGAAAAGGGAATATTACAGTTACAATTGATGAATTTGTCGCTATTGTAAACGAAGAAATAAAAAAGACATTAAAAGTTTTTACAGTTTAACTTAAATTATAAAGTCATAGCAATAAGAAGCAACAGAGGTTACCAACCTCGAGTAGAAAAAAAAGATGCACACAGAATAAATAACCTTATTCGTGGTGTACAAGAAGTAAGACTAGTAGGCGAGAACATCGAACCAGGTGTATTTAAGCTTGCAGAAGCTTTACGTTTAGCAGATCAATTCGAATTGGATTTGGTTGAAATTTCACCAAACGCCGAGCCGCCGGTTTGTAAAATCATGGATTACAAAAAATTTGTTTACGAACAAAAGAAACGTGACAAAGTATTAAAAGCTAAGTCGACACAAGTTGTAGTAAAAGAGATTCGATTTGGTCCTCAGACAGATGAGCATGATTATGAATTTAAAAGAAAAAATGCTGAGAAGTTCCTAAAAGAAGGTGCTAAACTAAAAGCATTCGTTTTCTTTAAAGGTCGTTCTATCATCTACAAAGATCAGGGACAGATTTTATTACTACGTTTGGCTACAGATTTAGAAGAGTATGGTAAAGTGGAAGCGATGCCGGTTTTGGAAGGAAAGAGAATGATTATGTTCATTGCTCCGAAGAAGAAAAAATAAGTCTTAAAGTTACAAGTCTTAAAGTCGAAAGTCGTAAACTGACTTTTGACTTTTGACTTTTAAATTTTCAGACCAAAATATAAGTAAGTAAGAATAAATTAAAACACTAGGAAAAATGCCTAAAATGAAAACAAAATCTAGCGCCAAGAAACGTTTCAAAGTTACTGGTTCTGGAAAGATTAAAAGAAAGCATGCTTTTAAAAGTCACATCTTGACTAAAAAATCTAAAAAACGTAAATTAGCTTTGACACATTCAGCGCTAGTTCACAAAACAGATATGAAAAGCATCAAACAACAATTAAGAATTATCTAATATAAGTCTAAAGTTGTAAAGTCTTAAAGTTGCAAAGTTTAACTTTTGACATTTGACTTTTAAACCTTTGACTAAAGATTTTCTTTAGGTTAAAAATTATTTATATAACCTTGGAGTATGGCTTTTAAGTTCCTTTGATTTAATTCAGGGCGCCTGCTACAAAAACACATTAAAATTATGCCAAGAGCAGTAAATTCAGTTGCCAAAAGAGCAAGAAGAAAAAAAATAATGAAGCAAGCCAAAGGTTTCTTTGGTAGACGTAAAAACGTTTGGACAGTTGCTAAGAATGCAGTAGAGAAAGCAATGTGCTACGCTTACCGCGATAGAAAACAAAACAAAAGAAATTTCCGTGCTTTATGGATTCAACGTATCAACGCTGGAGCCAGATTGGAAGGAATGTCTTATTCTCAATTCATGGGGAAAGTAAAAGCTAACGGAATCGAATTGAACCGTAAAGTTCTTGCAGATTTAGCAATGAATCACCCTGAAGCTTTCAAAGCAATACTTAACAAAGTAAAATAAACGTTTTATAAACTCAATTTAGATTACTTACTTATCATAGAAAAGCCACTCGTTAACGCGAGTGGCTTTTTATTTTTACGTCTGTTTATAACTTCTGTCTTTTAAGAATTGAATTTAAGAAGTACATTTGTACATCATCAAAGCCACAAATATGTATAAAGCACTTTTGCATCATATTGAAAAAATAGTAACATTAGAACCTTCCGAGATCGACATCTTAGAATCTTGTTTAAGCACTTCTACCATTAAGAAGAAAGAACTTGTATTGCAGGAAGGTCAGGTTTGCAATAGTTTATATTTTATAACAAAAGGATGTATGCGTCAATATATCATCAATACAAAAGGAACCGAACAAACACTTCAATTTGGCATTGAAAATTGGTGGATCACAGATTACCTGAGTTATCACAATCATATTCCTTCTCATTTTTATATACAGGCTGTAGAAAAATCAGAAGTGATTACCATAGAGAAAGCAACCTTAGAAGCAATCCTTATTCGAATTCCAAAACTGGAACGTTATTTTAGGATTATTGCCCAGAAATCATTTGGCGCTGCACAAATGCGAATCAAATTTTTATTCACGATGTCTGCAGAAGAAAGGTATCATCACTTTAATGATTTACATCCGGAATTTGTACAACGAGTTCCACAATATATGCTTGCCTCCTATCTTGATTTCTCAGCAGAATTTATGAGCAAAATCAGGGCTGGCAAAATCTAATATGATTTCTTGAAGTACTTCAAGTTTTTTAAAGCATTTATCAAAGATCTTTGTATCAAACTTTAAAAAACAAGTAAAATGAAACCAAGAATCGTTATCCCATCAGTTGCTCCGAAAGCTTATGAAGCTTTAATGAATTTAGAGAAATACAATGCAACAACTTCAGTAAATCCTATACAGAAAGAGCTAATAAAAATTCGCGCTTCACAGTTAAATGGTTGTGCCTTTTGTATTAATATGCATACTGCAGATGCCCGAAAATATGGTGAAACCGAAAAACGTATTTACCTGCTTAATGCCTGGCGTGAAGCTGATATTTATACTGAAGAAGAAAAAGCAATTCTAGCTTTAACGGAAGAAATTACTATGATTAGTAATCATGTTTCTGAAGAAGTGTATCAAAATGCTGCACGCTTATTTGATGACAAATACCTGGCAGAAATAATATTTCTTATTATAACAATTAATTCCTGGAACAGGCTGGCAATTGCAACCGGAATGAGAGCAGTATAATTTCAAAAATAGAAACTATATAAAGGCAATACCTACAAATAAGTCTGCATTGCCTTTATACACCTGTAAATCAAGTTAAGGATAAGCTTAGCAATTAAACAAAATACCGTATTTATACTCTTTTTTAAGAACTTAAATTCTTTACTTTTGGCGCATGAAACCATACATAATGCGCACCTGTTTATATATTGTTTTTGCCTTTCTATTTTTTTATTCCTGCCAAAAGAAAAGCGACAATACCATAAAACAAAAAAATACAAAACCGGAAGCTGAACAGCTAATTATTGTAGCTGATCATTTTTATGATGCCAAAAGTTTTGATAGCGCATTCTATTATTACAATAAAGTAAAATTTATATCTCATCCAATAAGAAATAAAGAAAGCTATATAAGTACGCTAAACCGAATGGCGGAAATTCAACAAGCCCATGCAGATTATATTGGGAGTGAATCTACAGTTACTGAAGCTATCCCTTATCTGAAAGATATAAAAAATACAAAACATGTCTGGAACTCTTATATAATACTGGGAATAAATTATCTGCATACCTATGATTTTAAAAGCGCACTTTTGTACTTTAATAAAGCTTTAGCTTTAAACACAAATCAATCAAGCAAAGCAAGCGCGAAAAATAATATAGCCTTAGTATATATTGAACAACAAGAGTATTACAACGCAATACAAATTTTTAAAAATTTATCTGAGGACGAAACTGTCAAAAAGATACCTGAAGATTATGCAAGAATACTTGACAATCTTGGATATTGTTATTATAAAACGGGAGATCCAAAAGCGTTTTCTTATCTTGAAAAAGCTTCAAAAATAAGATCTCAGATAGAAGACAATACAGGACTTGGTATGAGTTATCTGCATCTGGCGGAATTTTATAAAAAAGATAATGCATCTCTGGCAAAGAAATATATACTTCTTAGCTATGAAAAGTTTAACCTTGTTAATTGTGTCGATTTGCGATTAGAGTCGTTAAAGCATCTAATAGAAAACAGTTCAGATAAAGAATTAAAAAATTATTCGATTACCTACGTCTTCTTAGTTGACAGCATATTTGAAGTAAGGCAGAAAGCAAAAAATCAATTTGCAAAAATTAAATACGATTCTAAAAAAGACAGGGATGAAAATCTAAAATTAAAAACTCATAAATTTGAAAATGAACTTCAATTAGAAAGACAAAAAAATAAGACTATTTTTTCCTATATTATTATTGCGTTTATTTTAACTTTAATTGTAGTACTTTATTTTTATCTGACTTCAAGAGGAAATAAAGAGAAGATTGAAGCAACTTATAACAGCGAAACACGTATTGCCAAAAAACTTCACGATGAGCTAGCCAATGACATCTACCATACAATGGCTTTTGCCGAAAATAAAAACCTTGCTCTACCCGAAAATAAAGAACAATTATTAAACAATCTGGATGCAATATATTCCAGAACCAGAGATATATCAATAGAAAATGCTACTATAATTACTGACAAAAATTATGTTCCGGCTCTTAAAGAAATGATTGCCGGATTTAATAATCCCAACATTAACCTTATCCTAAATGGCCTTGATACTATAAACTGGTTTGATGTAGAAAAAAACACCAAAATAACTATTTACCGGGTGCTCCAAGAACTACTCGTAAATATGAAAAAACACAGTAATGCTTCATTAGTAGATATTAATTTTAAAAACACTGAAAAAAATGTTATTATTAATTATACAGATAACGGAAAAGGTACCAGTATAAATAATATATCATTTAAGAATGGATTGCATAATGTTGAAAATAGAATTCTGAATATTAAAGGAGATATAGAAATTGACTCTACTCCTGATAAAGGTTTTAAAGTCTTTATTAAATTCCCATTATAAGAATGAAAAAGAATTTAAAATTTGCCGAATCTTTTATGATAAATCATTTACGTCTTATAATTTTCTGTTTTCTTTCCGGAAGTTTATTTTTTATGCAATCATGCGAAAAGAAAAATGAAAAGATTTTTTTCAAACATAACCACACACCAGAAATTAAAAAGCTAATAAAAAGGGCAGATTTCTTTTTTAATAGTGCAGAAAATGATAGTGCATATCTGTACTTCAACAGCGCTGTATCTCTTTGTAACCCTAAGGCAGATTATGCCGAAGATTATGTATATGCGCTCTCCCGAATCGCTAATATTCAGCGAAACAACAGTGATTACTTTACTTCTGAACAGACATTAACTAAAACACTTCCTTATTTAAAAGATTTAAAAAATATCGAAATTATTAATAATGTATATAGTTTAATAGCCTATAATTATTATTATAGTTTTGATTACAAAAATTCGGTCTTATATCACCTAAAAGCATTAAAACTAGCTCAGACATCATATTCAAAATCAGTCATTTTAAATGACATCATACTTGTTTATCTCTCTCAGGAAAAATATAAAGAGGCAGCAGAATTATTAATACCACTTGTTGCAAAAAAAATCAGACATGAAACAGATTCCAGGAAAACTGAAAATACTTATTCGCTTTTATTAGATAATCTGGGATATTGTTATTACAAACTTGGAAATCCAAAAGCATTAGATTGCCTGAAAAAAAGTTTAAAAATAAAACTGGAACAAAGAGATGAATACGGATTAATTGGAACCTATAATACACTTTCTTTATTCTATTCTAAAACAGACCCTAAGTTATCTAAAATGTATGCTGAAAAAGCGTATGCAAGTGCTTGTAAAGTAAATGCAGGAATATATAAAGCTAATGGTTTAGCTGTTTTGATACAAAATAGCGAGGGAGATGAGCTAAAAAAATATTCATTAGACTTTATTAAATTAGTTGACAGTTTTCTTATAGCGAGACAAAAGGCGAAAAATGAATTTTCAAGAATTAAATATGATTCGGGAATAGATAAAGCTGAAAATCTGCAACTTAAAACCCAAAAAATAAAGAACGAAATACAATTAGAAAGACAAAAAAAACGCAATATTATTTCCTATATCCTCATTCTTTTTATAACAACATTAAGTTTATTTCTTTACTGCTACTTAACTTTAAAAGGAAAAAAAGAAAAAGATACTGCAATCCTGGAAAGTGAAATGCGAATTTCCAAGAAATTACATGATGAACTCGCTAATGAAGTTTATAATATTCTGGTATTTACAGAAAACACAGATCTCAAACAAGAAGAAAATAAAGAACATTTATTGAATAACTTAGACACTATTTATTACAGGACCAGAAATATTTCTAAAGAAAATAGTCGTATAATAACTGACAAAGATTATGATATTTCATTAAAGGAAATGATTTCCGGCTACAAAACTCCTGATGTAAATATTATATTGAATGGTTTTGATTTGATTTCCTGGACTGAAATGGAAAAGAACAAAAAAATAATTCTTTTCAGAATTTTACAAGAGTTATTTGCCAACATGAAAAAACATAGCCAGGCGACTCTAGTGAGCGTGAATTTTAAAAATATCAAAAAAAATTTAACTGTGACCTATAATGATAATGACATTGGAGCGACCACCAGACCGTTAATTTTAAAAAATGGACTACAAAATGTGGAAAGCCGTATTAAAACTATAAATGGAAATATTATTTTTGACAATAATTCAGAAAGGGGTTTTAGATTAACTTTCTCCATCCCTTTAAAAACAAGATAATATGTTTAAAAAAGTTTTAGTTGCAGAAGATTTAGACAGTATAAGTATAGCCATTATTCAAGTCCTTGAAGACTTAAATATTCCTACAATTGATCACGTTAAATATTGTGATGATGGTTTATTAAAAATAAAAAAGGCATTAATTGAAAAGGAACCTTATGATTTACTTATAAGCGATTTATCTTTTAAATCTGATCATCGTAATATAAGTATTTCAAGCGGTGAAGAACTAATTGAAGCAGCAAACAAGGTTCAGCCTAAATTAAAAAAAATTGTATTTTCTATAGAAGACAAATCCTATCGTATAAAATCTCTATTTCATGATTTAGGGATTAATGCTTATGTTTCTAAAGGACGAAATAGTATTGATGAATTAAGAAAAGCAATTGAAGGCACTTTTAGAAACGAAGAAAAAATACTTTCTTCTGATTTATCGTTTAGTTTTAACGATAAATCGCTGATCGAAATTGAATCTTATGATATCTCTATTTTAAAACTTTTGGCTCAGGGCTATATATTAGATAATATTTCAAGCGAATTTAAAGCTTATTCAATAACTCCAAATGGTACAAGCAGTATCGAAAAGAGAATCAATAAACTAAAAATATACTTTAAGGCAAACAATAATGTGCATTTAATTGCTATTGCAAAAGATTTTGGCCTGGTGTAAATTTTATAACTTTTTTACGGATTCCCGTAAGGAAATGATTTTTTATAGCTCTAAGTTTGTATGGAATCTATTAAACGACTAATGAAACCAAAATTTAAAATTAGTTTTGAGAAAGATTTGCGGCAAAATTTGATCTCAAATATTAATACAACAAAAAATAAAATTATCGTGAAAACTATGTTACTTTGTCTTTTCCTGTCATTAAGCTTTGCATTTGTTTCAGAAAAAACCGGCTGGTTAGAAATTGATTGGAAAATTATTTTCATTCCTGCACTTCTTGTTTTGCAAATAATAATTATAGGAACGGCCTTAAAAAACAGATATAAAAAACACTAATTATATTGTTTCTTATATCAATAAACTTTAATTAAGAAGAATTCAGGTAAAACAATTTTTCTTTAAAATATCTTCAACAAAAGTAAAAACAATAACGGTCAAATCTTGAAATGCTTATATTTGAATTTTAAATACAGCATGAAAAATATTTTAAGTTTTGTTCTCTTACTTTTTACCCTACTCACTTATTCACAAACTAAAATCCTTTCCTGGAATTTACAAAACTTTGGAAAATCAAAATCTGAATCCGAATTAAATTTTATTGCCAGCACAATTACAGATTACGATATTGTAGCAATTCAGGAAGTTGTTGCCGGATATGGGGGTGCACAGGCTGTTGCTAAACTGGCAAGCATCCTGAATGAAAAAGGTTCAAAATGGAATTATACTATTAGTAATCCAACAAGCAGTAGCAGCTATAAAACTGAACGTTATGCTTTTCTTTGGAAAAGCAGCAAAGCAAAATTAAAAGGAAGTGCCTGGTTAGAAAAAAAATACAACTTAGAAATTGATCGGGAACCTTTCTTTGGAACCTTTGAAATCAATAAAAAAAGTATAACTTTAGTTAGTTTTCATGCTATCACAAAAAAGAAACAACCTGAAACCGAAATTAAATATTTTAAATTTCTACCATCCGAATATCCTAATTTAAATTTAGTCTTTATGGGGGATTTTAATTGTCCACAATCCCATTCTGTATTTAATCCATTGAAAAAAATGGGATACTCTCCTATTTTCCAAAACCAAAAAACCACATTAAAGCAAAAATGCCAAAACAACAACTGCCTGGCATCTGAATTTGATAATATATTTTATAAGACCAATTCTTTAGAATATAGTAATTCCGGGATAATTCAATTCTATAAAAAATTTGATTCCTTAAAAGAAGCCCGAAAAATATCCGATCACATCCCTGTTTGGTTTGAATTTTATTAGCTTTAAATTATGTTTTTAGTTTTTTCTTTCTGGCAGCGGGAAATAAAACATTATTCAAAATCAGGCGATAACCAGGAGAATTTGGATGTAAATCCAAAACTGTGGGAGGATCACCAACCTGATGCTGAAAATCTTCAGGATCGTGACCACCAAAAAAGGTAAACATTCCTTTTCCTTTTTCACCGTGAATGTATCTTGATTCGCCATTAAGCTCGCATGTTCCCATTATTAAAACATTGGATTTTATTAATGCGGTATCAAATGACGTAGTTTGTCCCATAAAACCTTTCACCAATTGTGTATGATTCTGACATAACATACTTGGAATTGGATCCCACTTTGCTGAAAATTCCATTAATGAAAAATAATCCTTTTCCATAGGAACCCTTCGTTTCGAAGTCATATCAATATCTGAAAATTCGTAGACTTCCGGTCTTCTTTCTAAGGTAAAATCTTTAAAGGCGAATGAATTTCCGTAATTTAATTTCGATTGATAATTTGAATCGCTGGCATCTCCGTCAAACATCGCTTCACAAATATCGACTCCGTCTGCAGCGAGTGCAATATCAAAACTATCCGTTGCAGAACACATGGCAAACATAAACCCGCCACCAATAACAAAATCCCTGATTTTTTTTGCAACAGCACCTTTTTCCTGCGATACTTTACTATAACCTAGCTTTGCAGCCAAAGCTTCGGCATCCTTTTTTTGATCTATATACCAGGGCGTATTTTTATATGCAGCGTAAAACTTACCATATTGTCCGGTAAAATCTTCGTGATGTAGGTGCAACCAATCATAAAGCAGCAATTGATCACTTAAAACTTCCTCGTCATAAATTGGCGTAAACGGAATTTCGGCATAGGTTAAAACTAAAGTTACAGCATCATCCCAGGGTTGCTTTCCTTTTGGAGTATAAACTGCAATTTTAGGTGCTTTTTCCAGAATAACAGATTCCATATTTTGTGATGGACTGGAAATATCATTTAAAATCGAAGCCTCTTCGCTGTCTGAAAGTACCTCAAAACTTACTCCTCTAATCTTGCATTCTTTACGAATTTCATCTGCATCCGGAAGCAAAAATGACCCTCCACGATAATTAAGCAACCAACTTGCTTTATAATCTTTACTTAGACACCAATATGTTATTCCGTAAGCTTTTAGATGGTTTTGCTGTGTAGTTTCATCCATCGGAATTAAGATAAACGAGGCTTTTGCTGTTAATGAAAGTAGGAATATGAAAATATAAACTAAACACTTATTCATTAGAAAATTATTTTAGTAAAGATATAAAGGAAGCATTAAAAAACACCATAGATATTTCTCTTTTATAATTGAATTAACGTTAAATAAAAACTAGTTCTTAGCTAAAACTGATTGTGTCAAAAACAGGTAGAAACACGTATTTTATAAAAACATATTTTAGCTACATTTGCTATCCCAGCCATCAAACTGATCAATGCAAAGCCAAAAAAATGAAGTTTAATGATTGTAATAATCAACCAAAGGGACTTAATATGATGCGAAAAATAGGTTTATGTTTACTTGTAATAACTATTATTTTATACTACGTATTATCAATTCAATTTTTAACAAGTTAAAGATTTAAATTGTTAAAACTGCAATTTCATTTTGAATCGCATAAACTACTAAACCGGCGATATTTCTTGATTCAGTTTTTAACAATAAATTGTTACGGTGTCCTTCTACGGTTCTTGGACTTAAATAAAGATATTCAGCAATTTCGGTGGTCGTTTTTTGCTGGCATATAAGTTGAAGAATTTCTATTTCACGGGGAGAAAGGAAACTGGTCTCTAAATTTCCTTTAGAATTTTTAGTCGAAATAATGGTTTCCTGAATTGTTTTTAAAACATTCTCATTATAGTAAAATCCTTTATTTGCAACTTGATTGATGGTATGAATTAAATCTTTTGGAGTTGTATTCTTTATTAAATAAGCAACTGCTCCAACCTGAATCATATTTGCGATAAATGATTTTGTATCATAACTGGTTAAAGCAATGATTTTAATATCAGGAAATGATTTTCGGATAATTTTTGTGGCCTCTACACCATTTAGGATAGGCATTTTCAAATCCATCACAATGATGTCAGGTTTGATTATGCTGGCTGTTAAATTAGAGAGAAGTTCTTCTCCGTTTGATGCTTCAAAAATAATATCGATATTATCTTCTCTTTGCAACAAAAAAGAAATTCCTTTCCGGAATAAAACTTCGTCATCGACTAAAGCAATTTTAATAGCGGCACTCATTTTAGTTTGATTTTGGTCGTTTGGTTCGTCGAAATTACAAAATATGAACCGAAAATAGTCTAATTATCTTAATATATTGGCTAAAAATACCATTTTGATTCTTTCTTTTAACTTAAAAAGTAAAAATTACCGCAATACCACTACCTATTTCAGAATCAATTTTTAGAGTTCCGTTTAAAAAAGAAATTCTGCTATCGATGTTTTTCATCCCTAATCCCTTTTGATTTTCTGCATTTTTGCTATCAAAACCAATTCCGTTATCCTGATAAGTACAGGTATTAATCTCATTGTTGTTTTTAAAAGCAATATTTATTTCAGTTGCTTTTCCATGACGCAAAGAATTATTCATTAATTCCTGCAGGATTCTAAAAACATGCAAATGACGATCAATATTATTATCTTCAAAATCAATTTCGTTTTTGTAATTTATTTTTACAGATTTACTGCTCTCAAATTCTTCGCATAATTCTTCAACACCAGCATTAAGTCCAAATTTTTCAAAAACCGGAGGTAATAAATTATGTGCAATTTTTCTGGAATTTTCTAAAGCTTTTGCTGTTAAATTAATGATATTATCTGTAATTTCTATAGTCTCAGCTTCTGTTAAATTTGGGGAGGAAAGTAAATGCGTGTTTAGTGAAACTATATTAAGTTTAGAACTGATATCGTCATGTAAATCCTGTGCAATACGTTTTCGTTCTTCTTCTTGAGCAATAATTACTGCATATAATTGCTCCTTTTGCAGATGAATTTCCAGATCTCTTTTCTCAACTTCTTTTTGAATGATTTTCTTTCTGGAGAAATAAAAAAAAGCAACCAGAAAAACTGCCACAATCATAAAAAAACATGATGTGTACAAAATTATGGCTACTATTTCTTTTTCATAAGTCAGGCTTCCACTCATACTTAGCTATTGATTTTCTTTGCGGGATTAAAACTAACTTTCCATTCATACAAAACAAAAAGATAGGAGGTTAAGACAAAAAATGCATTTAGTCTCCATGTTAAATACTTTAGATCATCACTTAATCCTACTGTTAGATTACCAACCAGAAACAGTACTGTACTAACCAATAAATATATGATCAGCCCAATAGTAATATAATAATATTGTCTTGTATCAGTAAGCATATTATATAGATACATTAAGGCGAAAAAAACGACCAGCAATGATGTTATTACTATTTCAAGTAAATTAAATTTTAAAAATTGACTGTAATCCATCATAAACTGAACAGCTAAAACCAATAAAGCTAGACCTAAGCCTAATTTTACAAACAGTCTTTGAGTTTTTAATTTCAAAATCGAATGGTAAAATAATCCCAATAACACCATTTGTCCCACAAAAAATATATTTACAAAAAATAAATTATTCATACGGAGGTGGTACATAAGTTCCATACAAAACTGTAATATGGTTATAAATGCTAAATATAGTACGAAAAAAACATTAGCTTTTTCCTTTCGGAAAAAGCTATATGTATATAGTATAAGATTTAATAATAAAATCAAATAACCTGAGTAAATTAAAAAATCATCCACTTTTAGATAGTTACTTTAAATTAATATGGAGGACTAGGACGTGTACCATCATAAACTACATCACCAGAATCACCTGCTTTTGCATTATCCTGAGTTGCTGGTGGACCGTAAACGTCTACGTATTGATTTGTTTCTTTGTCTAGTTTTGCTCCAACAAAAAGCAATGTTTTTTCTTTTTGGTCATTAATACCAATATAAGCTCGAACGGCTTCGGTATTAAGCTGCAATACCGTTTCTAAACTATCTCTTGGTATTAAAAAAGATTTTACCTTGTTCTTATTGTCTTCAACAGTTGTATCGTCCTGATATCTCTTTTCCCATTCTTTAGCAACTGCTAGTGGAACTTGAATAGGTTCTGGGAACGGTTTTTCATTCATAATTTAGAGTTTAATTAGTTAAAATAATTAGATTTATTAATGGTTTTGCTAAACTACCGAATTAATTTTTATATAAGAAATATTATTTGTGTAAAAAATTGTACAAGAGAACAATTAATTATCTAACAAAAAAAAAATCTTTATAAGCTAACTTACTGCTTATAAAGATTTTTTCTTTTTTATTTTATCCTAATTAAAATGGAACATCGCTGTCATCATCGTCGTCATTCAGATTGCTTCCGAAAGCTTCATTAGGTGATGGTAAATTCTTTGTAATAAACGGATTATCATCATGATTCATTTTAGATGGTAAATCATCATAACTGCCTGAAAAATCATCAAGGTTATCAAATTTTCCTAAGTGTCCTATAAATTTCAAACGAATGTTTTCAATACCACCATTACGGTGTTTTGCGATCATAATTTCTGCCTGACCAGCAGTTGGTGAAGCCTCGTCATCATCCCATTCATCAATTTTATAATATTCAGGTCGGTATAAAAACGAAACGATATCCGCATCCTGCTCAATAGCTCCGGATTCACGAAGATCCGATAGCAACGGACGCTTGCTTGATCCACGTGTTTCAACGGCACGCGATAACTGTGACAGTGCAATTACCGGAACGTTTAGCTCTTTTGCCAAAGCTTTTAAGTTTCGGGAAATGGTCGAGATTTCCTGCTCACGATTTCCTCCTCCTTTACTATTTCCTCCGGCAGTCATCAACTGCAAATAATCAATAATTATAATTTTGATACCGTGCTGTGAGACTAAACGACGACATTTTGCTCTTAAGTCAAAAATAGAAAGTGATGGCGTATCATCGATAAACAAAGGTGCTTTTTCTAAATTTTTCACTTTCGTACTTAACATTTCCCACTCGTGAGGCTCTAATTTACCGGTACGCAATTTCTCTGATGACAATCCTGTTTCTGACGAAATTAACCTCGTAATCAACTGAACGGATGCCATCTCCAGGGAGAACAAAGCCACGCCATGCCCAAACTGAATAGCAATATTTCTAGCCATTGATAGTACAAACGCCGTTTTTCCCATCGCAGGTCTTGCTGCAATAATAATTAAATCACTCGGTTGCCATCCGGATGTCAGTTTATCCAGATTAGTAAATCCAGTTTCAACTCCACTCAAACCTTCTTTACCTGCAATTTCTTCAATACGTTTTTTAGCCTGAAGTACTAAACTCTGAGCGGTTTCAGAACTACGTTTGATATTTCCTTGTGTTACTTCATATAATTTTGATTCGGCCTGATCAAGCAAATCAAATACATCTGTAGTTTCGTCATAAGATGCTTCGATAATTTCAGATGAAATTCTGATCAGACTTCTTTGAATATATTTTTGAAGAATAATACGCGAGTGAAATTCGATATGCGCAGAAGAAGCGATTTTTTGCGTAAGCTGAATTAAGTAAAAATCTCCCCCTGCTACTTCTAATTTTCCATTCTTTTTCAATTGGGCTGAAACCGTCAACAAATCGATTGGCTGTGTTTCTGTAAAAAGCTGAACGATTGCTTCAAAAATAAATTTATGCGCATCTTTATAAAAAGAGTCAGCCTGCAAAATATCAATTACATCATCAACCCCTTTTTTATCAATCATCATCGCCCCAAGTACAGCTTCTTCTAAATCAAGTACTTGCGGAGGAAGCTTTCCTTTTTCCAGATTAATAATTGTGGTTTTATCTACCTTTACAGGATTTATATTTTTGAAATTTTCCATATAGCGAAAGTAGCAAAATTTAAAAAAAAATCGCTATTGAGTTATAACTATTAATTGTTTATAAATAGGATCATTTTGTTCATAACCAAAAAAAAATCCGAAACTGTAAGGCTTCGGATTCTAAATCATTTTACATGAATTTACTCTTTATACTCGCCCATATTACTGTATTTGTCCATTCTTTGGGCAATCAGGTCGGCTGTTGATAAGTCTTTCAATTCATTATATCCTTTAGTAATGTATTCCGCTACAGTTTTGAAAGTAGTTTCCCGGTCATAGTGTGCTCCTCCAAGTGGTTCCGGAATCACATCATCAACTAATTTTTGTTTCTTCATATCAGATGAAGTCAATTTTAAAGCATCGGCAGCACGTTCTTTGTATTCCCAGCTTTTCCATAAAATAGAAGAGCAGGATTCAGGCGAAATTACCGAGTACCAGGTATTCTCTAACATATATACTTTATCACCAACACCTATTCCTAAAGCACCTCCTGAAGCACCTTCACCAACAATAATTGTGATAATTGGCACTTTTAAGCGAACCATTTCAAAAATATTTCTGGCAATTGCTTCTCCTTGTCCTCTTTCTTCAGCTTCAAGCCCAGGATATGCACCCGGAGTATCTACAAGAGTTAAAACCGGAATCCCAAATTTTTCTGCCATTTTCATCAAACGCAAAGCTTTACGATATCCTTCCGGGTTTGCCATACCAAAATTACGGTACTGACGTGTTTTAGTATTAAAACCTTTTTGCTGACCAACAATCATGAACGACTGACCGTTTATTTTTCCTAGTCCGCCAACCATCGCTTTATCATCTTTAAAGTTTCTGTCTCCATGAAGCTCTAAAAAAGTATCTCCACAAATTGCTCTGATATAGTCCAGAGTGTAAGGTCTGTTTGGGTGCCTTGATAGCTGAACTCGTTGCCACGCTGTAAGGTTTTTGTATATTTCTTTCTTAGTTTGTTCTAATTTTTTGTTGATTTCCTTGCAGGTTGGTGTTACATCAACATCAGATTCTTTTCCAATTATAACACACTTTTGTAACTGTTCTTCAAGTTCTTTTATTGGAAGCTCAAAATCTAAATATTCCATGGATTTTTGAATTTTGTTTGTAAATCGAACCGCAAATATAAAAATATTATATCATTGGTGTGATTAAATCGTATTTAAAATGTAAAAATGTAATTTAAAAATAAGGAAATTATTACACTTCCTTCTTATTTTTATAATGTTTAAAAACACCATTTAAGATAACCGTAATGACAATTATCAAAGCACCAATATAAAATTCCGTGCTCATTTTTTCTTTTCCTCCCAGAATAAAATAAGCCAGCATAATTCCGTAAACAGGCTCTAAATTAGTGGTTAACATCACGGTATATGGTGTTAATTTTTGCATTACTTTGACAGATGCCGTAAAAGCATACGCTGTACAAACCGATGCCAGAACAAGCAATAAGATCCAGTTATTTAATGTCATTGTAAAGAAATCAGCATTGAATTTCCCTTGTACTAAAAAATAAATCGAAATAAAGAAAACTCCAGCTCCAAACTCATAAAACGTGATAACAGACGGTTCATGATCCGAAATTAGTTTCCCATTCATTAATGTAAATAAAACCCCCAAAATGATCGATGCCAGGGCATAATACATTCCGTGCAGGTATTTCACTTCTACTTGCATAATTAATGCTAAACCGGCTATAATAATCAAGCCGAAGAAAACTTCGTAAAATAATATTTTTCTTCCGTAAAAAAGCGGTTCTAATAATGAAGCAAAAAATGCTCCTAATGAAAATATCGAAAGTGTAATTGAAACGTTCGAAACATGAATGGCTTTAAAAAAGAATATCCAATGCATTGCAATCAATAATCCAACAAAAATCAGTTTAGCAAAAGACGTTGCGGAAATTACAAAAGACTGTTTTTTGTAAACAATGAAAGCTGCAAGAAAAACCCCTGCAAGAAGCATTCTGAACCAAACTAAATTTTCGGCATCAATGGTTATCAAAGCGCCAAGAATAGCTGTAAAACCCCAAATAAAAACTATTAAATGAAGATTTAAATAACTTTTTAAATTATCGTTTCGCATTACGTAATAAGTAAACTGCCAAAATTCCGAAAACAATATTAGGGAACCAAACAGCGAATAAAGGTGAGAAAGTAGATTTTTCGGCAAGAGTACCAAATATTTTATCAAAAAACACAAATGAAAAGGCAATTGCGATCCCGATTGCAAGATTCGTTCCCATACCACCACGGCGTTTCATAGACGAAACCGCTACAGCAATAATGGTTAAGATAAAAGCCGAAACCGGTACACTATATTTTTTATAAAGTACCACTAAATAAGTATTGATATTTCCTGAACCTCTTTTACGTTCCTTCTCAATAAAATCGATTAGTTTTCCCAGCGGAAGTGTTTCTGCAATATAAACTACAGGAGTTAAATCTGCCAATTCAAATTTGAAAGCAACATTTTTTTCAGGTACTTTTTCTATTTTATCATTTAGTTCTCCAAGCGTTCTTTTAGTATAATCATACAAAATGTAAATCTTCTTTTTAGGATCCCATTTAATGCGACTAGCTGTAATTTTATAGGTCAACTGATCTTTTTCAAAATGCTCTAATGTAAAATTAAAAGCCGTTTTAGACTCTTCATTAAAACTATTTACAAAAATAAAATCGTTGTCATTAATCTGTCGATACACGTTTGTATTATTGCCACGCATCTCTACTTTTCCATTACCTTTTAAATAGGTATATCTAAAGTTATTGAAGCCCTCGCTGGCAGCCGGAACAATGAAAAAACCCATTAAAAGTACAAAAACAGAAACGATAGATGCACCTATAATATAAGGCCGCAAAAAACGTGAAAATGAAATTCCCGAACTTAAAATTGCAATAATCTCCGTATTATTTGCCAGTTTTGAGGTAAACCAAATTACCGATAAAAACAAAAATATAGGAAACAATGAGTTGGCAAAATAAACGGTAAAGTTGTAGTAATAGATTGCAATTGCAGTAAAAGGAATCTTGTTTTCCAACATTTTATTTACCTTTTCAGAAACGTCAATTACAATTCCAATAGGAATAAATAATAAGATCATCACCGAGAAGGTGGCTAAATATCTTTTTAAAATATACTTATCTATTATCGTTAACATAATAAAGTTTAATCGTTTATCTGTTTAATCGTTTAACCGAATAAACGATTAAACAAATAAACATATTTTAAAGTCTTTGGCTCATATTTTTAACCATCATTTCTTTCCATGGTCTAAAATCTCCTGCTAAGATATGTTTTCTCGCCTCACGAACCAACCACATATAGAAACCAAGATTATGAATCGTTGCAATTTGTTTCCCTAAATATTCGTTTGCAGCAAATAAATGACGCAAATATGCTTTTGTATATTCTGTATCGACAAAAGTATGTCCCATTTCGTCGATTGGAGAAAAATCAGCTTCCCACTTTTTATTCTTGATATTAATTGTTCCGTTTGCCGTAAACAGCATACCGTTTCGGGCATTACGAGTAGGCATAACACAATCAAACATATCAATTCCTAACGCAATATTTTCCAAAATATTAATCGGAGTTCCAACCCCCATTAAATATCGTGGTTTATCTTCCGGTAAAATTTCACAAACCACTTCGGTCATGGCATACATTTCTTCTGCAGGTTCCCCTACAGATAAACCGCCAATAGCGTTTCCTTGTTGTCCTGCATTTGCAATATATTCAGCAGATTGCTGACGTAAATCTTTATAAGTACTTCCCTGAACAATCGGGAAAAAAGTTTGCTCATATCCATATTTATAAGGCACTTTATCAAGATGACTGATACAACGGTCTAACCAGCGGTGTGTCATATGCATAGAGCGTTGTGCGTATCTGTAATCGCAGGGATAAGGTGTACATTCATCAAAAGCCATAATAATATCAGCCCCAATAGTACGTTGAATTTCCATTACACTTTCCGGTGAAAAAAAGTGGTATGAACCATCAATATGCGATTTAAACTTTACTCCTTCTTCTTTAATTTTTCTGTTATTAGAAAGAGAATAAACCTGATATCCACCGGAATCAGTCAAAATATTACGATCCCAATTCATAAATTTATGCAATCCTCCTGCTTTTTCAAGAATTTCAGTTTGCGGACGTAAATATAAATGGTATGTATTTCCGAGAATAATATCCGGATTAATATCTTCTTTTAACTCGCGCTGGTGGACTCCTTTTACAGATGCAACCGTCCCGACAGGCATAAAAATAGGCGTTTCGATTACGCCGTGATCTGTAGTAATACTTCCCGCTCTCGCTTTAGATTGCGGATCTTTTTTCAATAAATCAAACTTCATCTGTTTCTTTTTTCAGTCGGCAAAGATAGGCTAATTTCAGGAAATTTTAATGAGTTAATTTGGCAATTAGAAAATTTAGATAATGATATCTAATCAACTTGAAACCTGAAACAATAAAAACGTGAAACAAATATGTTTTGGAATTTGGAATTTAAAAAATTAGAATTTCTTTATTTTGGGCGTTTCCAATCCCGATAGCAATCGGGAGGGCTGTCTGCTATATTCCCGATTAACAAAAACTACGGCTAGAAAGCCTTGTTTTTCTAAATCGGGAGATGCCGCTTCTATCCCTAACGCAAAAAAAAGACGTGACAGTTCTACAAGAAATTTCTAAATTTGAATAAAAACAATCAAGCCACAATACTGTCAGGCCGAGCGAAATCGAAGCCCTCACAAAGCAAATCCATCAGATAAAAAAATAAAAATGAACTTAGCCCAAAAACTTGGATATCCCCAAGACACAAAACTCTTAATCATTCATGCCGATGATGCCGGATTATCTCATTCCGAAAATCAGGCAACGATACAAGCACTTCAAAACGGATCTGTAAATTCCTATAGTATAATGGTTCCTTGCGCATGGTTTTATGAAATGGCAACATTTGCTAAAAACAATCCAAATTATGATTGCGGCATACATCTGACACTGACTTGTGAATGGGAAAATTATAAATTCGGACCAGTACTTCCAATATCTGAAGTCGCCAGTTTAGCTGATGAAAACGGTTATTTTTATAAAACCAGAAAAGATTTCGAAAACAATGCAAAACCATCCGAAATTAAAAAAGAACTTACTGCCCAAATCGAAAAAGCGTTACAATTTGGAATCAAACCCACACATCTTGATTCGCATATGTGCAGCATTGGTGTTACTCCGGAAATTTTAGAGATTTATAAAGAACTCGGAAAAACGTATAATATACCCGTTTTCATTAACAGACAATTCGTTGAGTCAATAAGTTTATCTGACGAAAAATACAATTTCGAAAACACTCTTTTAGCCGACAATCTTTTGATTGGAAATTTTGCTGACTTCGAAAAAGGTGAACTCCGACATTCTTACGCAAAAGCTCTGGACAATATCAAACCCGGTTTCAATGTTTTTTTACTTCATCCGGCTTTTGATGATTCTGAAATGCAGGGTATCACAATCAATCATCCTAATTTTGGTTCAGCGTGGCGTCAAATCGACTTTGATTTTTTTACAAGCGAAGAATGTAAATCAAAACTAAAAGAAAATAAAATCCAATTAATTACCTGGAAAGAGATACAGCAGATTAAATAATGATTCTGATAACCTGAAACAACAAATCCTGGAATTTATAAAACAATGTGAATACTGCAATATCCTTATTTAAAAAATGTAACACTATATGATTGTTGATTTCATAACTTTATAAAACACTTTAAAAATTAGAAATCATGATAAATTCAGAAGAAAAAAAACCAGCAAACGAAAATGAAATTGAAAAAAATCTGGAACAATTAGATTATCCCGCTTCAGAAGACATTTACAATCAAGAAGAAAAACAAAAAGATATTGATCCGGACAACATCACTAACGGAAAAACGGTTGATCAAAAAGAAGGCGAATGGAATGAGAATAGTTTTAACATCGACAAAGAAGACAAATTAGGAGATGACCTTGACGTTCCTGGATCTGAACTTGACGACCAACAGGAAGAAATTGGATCAGAAGATGAAGAGAATAATTTCTACAGCGAAGGCGATACTGAATAGCATTTTCATATTTGTTTAAATAAAATACAAGTCCCTACATGGGACTTTTTGCTGTTTATTTTTTATATTTTTAACATGTTAAATCCGTCATAAAATATACTTTTTTTATTTTTTTGTAGTATTTTTACATATAATTAAAACAAACAGTATTATGGGATTAGCAGAAAAACGTTTAGCAGAATCAATTAAAACAGATAAACTTGTAACTTTTGAAAAAAAAATAAGTGATATTGCAGGATACCACATAAATGTAGAAATAGATTGGGAAACATTTACAAATTTCGACGCAAATCCTCTCAACAGGCTTGTTACTGTAATGTTTGAGAGCGTAGAATCTGTTCTAAAAAAAATATGTAGCGATGAAATGGGAAAACAAGCATTGAAAGATGGATTAAGTACGATTCATTTAATCAATACAAATAATTTCGACTCACTAAAAATGGAATTAAAAGATAAAAATTTATATCTGACATTTCAATTAGCAGGCGACTCGTATGGCACACTTACCGATTCACAAATAGTAACTTACATAGAAAATTCACTTTAAATGATCTCTTTTAAAAAACATTTACTCAAAGATCTTATCACATGGTTTGAAGATCTAACAGAATTAGCAAGAAACACAAATAATGATTCCAGTTTACCCAAACTGGAATTATTTTTATCCAACGGTCAGACCATTAAAGGCAGTATTATTGAATCCATAAAAAACAATCAGGAATATTTATTAATGATTATGGAATTTTCTAACCAAAATTCAGAATCAAATATCACTTTAATAGGTAGTTCGCAGATAATAGGTTTAAGACTAATCGAAGTAAATAATTACATTCGTCTTTTTGCTACTAATGAAAATCCTGAAATAATAGGATCCCTGCAATTCAAACGTACAGTTAGTGATATCCAAAACGAATTAGACAAAACAACCTCAACCCCCATAAGTATCTTATTAGACGTTGATTCTTACGTCGAAAATAAAAGATATCTGATTTTAAAAGTATTAAAATTAATTCCGTCAATCTTTACATCTCTTACTTCAGATAATATTGGAAAAGAATTAGTCTCAAAAAAAATAAAAACCATTACAGTCTCAATTGGAACAAGCGATAATCCAACATTAACAGAACAAAATCTTCATTTACAAATATTAGATTCAGGAATTATTACAACATCAAAAGAAACTGAAAAACTAAAAACCGCAATCGAAAATTTACTTTAGCTTATCATACTGTAATTGTTTACATTAAAAAGACAACGAAATTCCTTTAATAATTTACACTCGTAACATTTTAAAGCAAAAAATCATTTGTCATACCGCAAAATAAAAATTACATTTGCACCAGTTTAACTTTTACACATAAAATGAAGCCTAACACACAACAATTAAGCGATTTAACTATCCAAGTAAGAAGAGATATTCTTCGAATGGTACATGCTGTCAACTCAGGTCACCCAGGTGGTTCACTAGGTTGTACTGAATTTTTGGTAACGCTATACCAAAATATTATGGAGCGTAAAGAAGGTTTTGATATGGACGGAATTGGTGAAGATCTTTTTTTCCTTTCAAATGGTCATATTTCTCCCGTATTTTATAGCGTACTAGCACGTAGCGGTTATTTCCCTGTTTCAGAACTTGCAACTTTCAGATTATTAAACTCACGTTTACAAGGACATCCAACAACTCACGAAGGATTGCCTGGAGTTCGCATAGCTTCTGGTTCATTAGGACAAGGTTTATCTGTAGCTCTTGGTGCTGCTCAAGCTAAAAAATTAAATGGTGACAATCATATCATTTATTCTTTACATGGAGACGGTGAACTACAAGAAGGTCAAAACTGGGAAGCCATCATGTATGCTTCTGCTAAAAAAGTAGATAATATTATTTCAACTATTGACCTTAACGGAAAACAAATTGACGGAACAACTGACGAAGTTTTACCAATGGGAAGTATTCGTGCTAAATTTGAAGCTTTTGACTGGGACGTTCTGGAAATTAAAGAAGGTAACAATATTGATGCTATACTTGCAGGTTTAAATGATGCCAAATCAAGAACCGGAAAAGGAAAACCAGTTTGTATTTTATTACATACTGAAATGGGTAACGGAGTTGACTTTATGATGCATACACATGCATGGCATGGAAAAGCACCAAGCAATGATCAATTGGCAAGCGCTTTAGCTCAAAATACCTCAACTTTAGCAGATTATTAAAAATAGCTCTAAGCTTTAAGCAGCAAGCTTTATGCTTATTGCCTATCGCTTATTGCGTACAGCAAAAAAACAAAATGAAAAAATATACAAATACAGGAAGTAAAGATACCCGTTCCGGTTTTGGAGCAGGAATGACTGAACTAGGTCAAAAAAACGAAAATGTTGTAGCATTATGTGCTGATTTAATTGGTTCATTAAAATTTGATGATTTCAAGAAAAATCACCCGGAGCGTTTTTTCCAGATTGGTATCGCAGAAGCGAATATGATTGGAATTGCCGCAGGTTTAACAATTGGAGGAAAAATTCCTTTTACAGGAACTTTCGCTAACTTCTCTACAGGAAGAGTTTACGATCAAATTCGTCAATCAGTTGCTTATTCTGATAAAAATGTAAAAATCTGTGCTTCTCACGCTGGTTTAACACTAGGAGAAGATGGCGCAACACACCAAATCCTTGAAGATATCGGATTAATGAAAATGTTACCTGGAATGACTGTAATTAATACTTGTGATTACAACCAAACGAAAGCTGCTACATTAGCATTAGCAGATCATCATGGCCCTGCTTATTTACGTTTTGGTCGTCCGGTAGTACCTAATTTTACTCCTGCTGATGAGCCTTTCGTAATTGGAAAAGCAATTTTATTAAACGAAGGAACTGACGTTACGATTGTAGCAACAGGACATTTAGTTTGGGAAGCTCTTATAGCTGCTGAAGCTCTTGAAGCAAAAGGGATTTCTGCAGAAGTAATCAACATTCACACTATTAAACCACTTGACGAAGAAGCGATTCTAAAATCATTGTCTAAAACAAAATGTGTAGTAACTGCAGAGGAACATAATATCCTTGGAGGTCTTGGAGAAAGCATTTCAAGAGTATTAACTTTAAACCAACCTGCTCCACAAGAGTTCGTCGCTGTAAACGATAGTTTTGGTGAGTCAGGAACTCCGGAGCAATTAATGGACAAATACAAACTGAACAATCAGGCAATTGTTGAAGCTGTAGAAAGAGTGATCAAAAGAAAATAATTTTTATTCTCTTACTTTATAAAAAAACCTCGAAAATCACTTTTCGAGGTTTTTTTATTCAAACTATTAATCTTAAATATTTTTATACTTACAAAACTTCGTTCTCAATATGAAGATCTCATTTAGACGCTTAAAAAAATCCATAAAAAAACCTCGAAGATAATTTCGAGGTTTTTCATTCAAATTTTAATTCTGTTTTATAGGATATGTTTTATCCAAATGAATCCTTAATCTAGGATTAGCCGTATAATCTTCAGGCAAATAAGCCCTTGTATTTGTTGCAGATTCTGCTTTTGTAGGATCTGCCAGTGCTCCTGTTGGTCTTCTTGGAATTCCTCTAGGTTCCGTTTCATCTGTATTTGGTGTAGCAGGGTTATCAACAATAGGATCCCACGGATAATACAATCTGGCACCATAATTAATACCGCCAACTATACCCGACTGTCCCGTTGGCTTAGTAAGCTCAAATAGCGTTGTAAAACCATCCCCATCATCATCAAAATCGACGTAATCAGCAATTCCATCTCCGTCTGTATCATCAACTAAACTAGCCGGAGGATTAGGATATTTTGTTTTATCTCTAAAATCATAAAGATAGCCATCACCATTAATGTCTTCCAAATAATCAGGAACACCGTCGCCAATAAAAACTCTTCCACCAGTAGAAGCCGAAACACTATACTCATTATCCATCCTTTGGAGATCAAATAATTTAAAACTAAACACTAAAGGAGAATAGGCAGGAATACCCGTTCTACTACTAGCATAATAACCCAAACCAGAAGGCAAAAACATAACGCCAGCACCATAACCAGTATAGGTAATTACCCCACTATTTGGATCTGTTTTAGAAGTACCTGTTTTAAATTTTGGAAAAATCTCAGACCAACCTTCTATTACAGTAGATTCAGTTGCAGTAGAATTTGCATACGGAAATAAAAAATAATTCCCCGGATAACCATACGACGAATCAAAAACTGTATTATCTAATAAATTACCAGTATAAGAGGCAACAATTTTATCTGTATTGGTAGGCGAACTACCGGTTCCTTCTCGTAAAATCAAATAATATACTTTATAAGTCACATCATCACTATATACATCTCGTGATGTTAATTTATAAGTAGTCTGGTCCCAAATAGAAACATTTCCGTCTCCGGGAACTATTTTTTTAATCACTACATCCTGATCCTGTGGAGTTCCAGGACTATTTACAACAGTGATATAATTAGTTTTTAAATATTTTTCAATAGAATCATTATCTGCCTTATATTGCACCGCATAATCCCTTAAAGGAACAGTTGGCGTATCATCATCACCACTTTTATTACAAGAAACCAAAGAAATACCGGCAAGCAATAAAATAAAATAATATTTAAATTTATTCATTATTGTTAATTTTTTAGGTGCGCAAGATACAATATTGATTTATTTTTGTAAAGATTTTAACTTTGATTTTAGAAAAATTATGAGAATAGATAAATACCTGTGGTGTGTGCGCTACTACAAAACCAGAAACATGGTAACTGAAGCCTGCAAAAAAAACCATATTACTGTAAATGGGCAAGTTGCCAAACCTTCAAAAGAGGTTTTTCCAACTGATAGAATTACCTTTAGAAAAGATCAGATAACCCAAATAATTACTGTACTTGATATTCCGGAAAGTCGTGTTGGGGCAAAGCTTGTCGATATATACAGAAAAAACGAAACCCCTGCCGAAACTTATGCGCATTTAGAGTTACTAAAACTATCGAAAGAACATTATCGCAAAACCGGAACCGGAAGACCAACCAAAAAAGACAGAAGGGATATTGATGAATATGGCGATGATATTATGGATGAGAATGAAGAAACAGAGTAAATTTCAAAAATCTGAAATTTCAATTCAAAAATCTGAAATTCAAAATCTGCAATCTAAAATTCAATTTGTACTTTAGCAAAAAAATAAATCATGAGCAAAAACATCATCTTAACGAATCAGGAAATCGAACATAAAATAAAACGTATCGCCTATCAAATATACGAGACGTTTGTTGACGAGGAAGAAGTTGTAATTGCCGGAATCGCCTCTAACGGATCTGTTTTTGCTCAGAAAATTGCTTTGGCACTGACCACCATCTCTACTCTTAAAGTTTCTCTTTGCGAGGTTAAAGTAGACAAACAGAACCCACAATCGCCTATACAAACCTCTCTAACAAAAGAAGAATACGAAAACAAAGGATTAGTATTAGTTGACGATGTCTTAAATTCAGGCACTACTTTAATCTATGCTGTTCGTCATTTCTTAGACGTTCCGTTAAAGAAATTCAAAACAGCAGTACTTGTAGATAGAAATCATAAAAAATATCCCGTAAAAGCTGACTTTAAAGGAATCTCCTTATCAACATCTTTATTAGAGCATGTTCAGGTTGTTTTTGATGATAATGGTGACAATTATGCTTTCTTAAGCTAATATTTCTAAAATATCCTGAACTGTTTCTTCGACGGCTTTATTATCAACGGTAACTTTATGTTGCGCATGGTTGTAATAAAAGCTTCTGTCGAATAAATGTTTTGCGATAAATTCTTTCATCTCCTCTTCATCCATATTAGCAATTAACGGCCGTTTACTTTTGTTATGAATTAATCTGTTATATAAAGTCTCAATCGAAGCCTTTAAATAAATTGAAGTAACATCATCACTTTTTAATAATTCATGATTATTAGCATAACAAGGCGTTCCTCCACCCAAACCTATAATACTATTTTCTGAAGATTGAAGTAATTCTACGAATATTTCGTGCTCTAATTTTCTAAAATAGATTTCCCCATGTTGTTCGAAAATCTGATTTATTGATAAATTTGCTTTTTTTTCGATGCATTTATCTAAATCGAGAAACGGAATATTTGTAATTTTTGACAAGTTTTGGGCAATTGTTGACTTTCCGCAACCCATATATCCTAATAATATAATCTTTTTCATTTTAATAATAACCTATAAATTAAGGCGTTGTAAATTTTGATTAAAAAAAGACAAATTTATAATAAATAAGCTTGCAAATATCAAAAATAACTCCTTATATTTGCACCCGCATTCAAGGAAAGAATATGACTCGATAGCTCAGTTGGTAGAGCACATCACTTTTAATGATGGGGTCCTGGGTTCGAGCCCCAGTCGGGTCACAAAATTTGTGATTAACAAAATACTTTCCTTGATAGCAATGACTCGATAGCTCAGTTGGTAGAGCACATCACTTTTAATGATGGGGTCCTGGGTTCGAGCCCCAGTCGGGTCACAAAGGTCGAGTATTTATTTACTTGACCTTTTTTTATTTCAGGCCACGTGGAGAAACGGTAGACTTGCCATCTTGAGGGGGTGGTGCTCGTAAGGGCGTGTGGGTTCAAATCCCACCGTGGTCACTCAAAAGGTAAAATACGCAAAACGTAATTTACCTTTTTTTTGTTTCGGCACCTATTTTTAACCCATTATTTTTATATTAAATTAACTGCAAAAGAAGCTATGATATATCAAAAATAACTTCTTATATTTGCACCCGCATTCAAGAACCGAATATGACTCGATAGCTCAGTTGGTAGAGCACATCACTTTTAATGATGGGGTCCTGGGTTCGAGCCCCAGTCGGGTCACAAATTGTGACTCACAATATAGGTTTCCTGAAAGCAATGACTCGATAGCTCAGTTGGTAGAGCACATCACTTTTAATGATGGGGTCCTGGGTTCGAGCCCCAGTCGGGTCACAAAAGGTCAAGTATTAATTTACTTGACCTTTTTTATTTAAGCAACCTGAAGAAACGGCAGGCTTCTTAATCCTGTTTAAAGGTTCTCAACGACCCATCTTCATTAAATTGTATTGAATACCTTTCTCTGCTTCCGTTAATGTTCGTTGGATACCATTGCACCTCATTACCCCAAATAGAAACATACGCACTTGTTATTGGCTGAGCCCCTTCTATTTCTAATGCCTTTTTATTATAAATACCAGTCATTTTAGCAACATTCACAAATTTGATTTTATTTAGCGAAACCAAACGTTTTTGAACATCATCTTTAACCGATAACTGAACAGGTCTTGGTCCTGACCATTTATCATCTTTATAATCATAGCTATCAACATATTTAGGATTGGCAGGGTGCTGAAGCATAATATTAATTACGCCATCATCATAAAAATAAGCAATCGAGTAAACAAAAATTTCTTTTCCGGCATATTGAGGCAGTTTCCTTAAGGCTTCTTCTGCTTTTTCCAGTTTACCGGTATTTGTTAAGAAATTTACATTTTTGCTTTCAACATGTATTTGTGACTGAACCGTTTTATGCTGTTCGATTACACTATTTATAATAGTCTGAACATCCGGCTGATCATTCCGTGATGCATCAAGAGCAGGCTTTTGTTTTTCTTTACCCACTAAAGTATCACCAGGCTTAAATGTTTCGTCAATACTTTTAGAAATCTGGTCGCAGCTCAGAAAGAATGAACCGCAAATTATTAAGAGGATTAATTTCTTCATACCATATTATTTAAATCACTTGCAAAGGCAATTTGTTTTGGATTTTCTTCGAGATAAAAAATTTCTATTTGTTCTTGTCTGGTAAGATCCAATTCGAGGAGGCCAACCACTTTCTTTAAACTAGTTTGATGCGAATGATGTTTATTATCAATATATTCAAGTTCAAAACGAATCATAGGCTGTTCATTTATATAAGTTCCGGTTTGACTTGCTTTAACGAGTTTTGCCCAGGTTTTTATTCCTTTAAATTTAATCAAAATCGAATCCTTATTTATACCTGTAAGCCTTTTCAATATAAATCTTAAAAAGTACCGGTAAAACAAAAGAACAAGCGCACATACAATCAACGGATGACCAAAACTCATAAAACGCCATCCCATACCATAACTTTCTGTTTGGTACGAATAGAAGTAATACCCAATTAGTGAGAAAAAAAGAATACTCCAGCCCAATATTCTAAAAAAAAGACTTATTATATTTATACTCGCTTTTGTTGTTGCTATAATAAAATAAGGAGGCTCTTTCATATCTCTGTCGAGAATTAAACTTATTTTTTTTCCTGCTTCAAAACGACGTTCATGAGGTTTAACATCCGTAATCGTTGTTTTATGAGTAATCTCAACATTAGCCAGATTCCTAAACAACAATTCAAGCTCATAAGTAACATATTTTGCTTTTGGCCTGGAAATTTTTACTGCATTTAAAATTTTTGCTTCCCGCGCTACTCCTTTTGTTTTTATTTGCTCGAGATTCCTCTTCGTTATAAAAACCTGTAAAATCCATTTTCGAAAATAGCCAATTAACAAAATCACCCATAGAAGGATTGACACCACAACAAAACTCAATGCCAGCCACGGATTTTTATCTTTTAGTGTATTAACATCAAATTCACTATTAATGCCATAATACATAATAATAGGAAAAGGAATTGCAAAAAAGAACATATAGACTGCCCAGAAACCAATAATAAAATTTTTTTTCATTCCTTTTTAATCATTTGAGGTTATTAATTAAAACGTTTTACAACAGGAAAATATTATCTCTTTTCGACTGTAAGGATCAATCAACAAAATACTATTAGATTGTTTTACAACCGGATACTAATCAAATTTACATAAAATATTATATCCGGAATAAATTAGAATAAAAATTAAACCCAACAAACTACTTCATATACCGCTATTTTTTTTCCTGCTGTTTTCTTCCAACTCCAAAGACTTTTATTTATTAACAATAAGAAATTTTGCAACAGCCTTATACCCGGACATCAAACAGTAAAATAAGAATTGAGAATAAAAGCAGTCTTGCTTCATATTATCTTAATTAATAGCATTGAGTAAAAGAAAATCAATTTTAAGCAGTATTACATCTTCGTATCGAAAAATCAGGCAACAGAAAACATAAGAATTTAACCTAACGTTAAGGACTTAATTTCGAATGCTTTATTAATAGCAACATATAATTTGACGAAAAGAAGAAAAAAATAATGGTTATTTCACACAAAGAACTTCCCTTACAAAACAAAACTTCACTAAATTCGTTTTACAATTAATTAACCTACTAATCCCAAATTGGTTTATGAAACATTTATTACTCTTATCATTTATTATGATAACTTGCTCTACATGGGCACAATCTGCAACAGGCTATTTTGACAAAGCCATGAAAAAAGCTGAAGCCGGCAACACAAAAGGCGCAATTGCTGATTACACAAAAGCTATAAGTATGAATTCTAAATTTGTAGAAGCCTATCAAAATCGTGGTGTTGCAAAGCTAAAACTAAACGACCTTAAAGGTGCTCTTGCTGATTTTAGCAAAACAATTGATTTAGACAGTATGAATGCAGATGCTTTTACCGGAAGGGCAAATGTAAACTACAAGCTAAACAACTTTGTAGAAACTATTGAGGATTGCACTTCATCCCTTGGCCTAAATCCTAAAGATTATATCGCCTACAACTTAAGAGCGTTAGCCTACAATAAAATGGGTGATACAAAAAATGCCTGCAAAGACTTTACTAAAGCAATCGAATTGGGCAGTCAGAGCGCCATAAAAAATAAAGCAACGTATTGCAAATAAACAATACACAACCTCTCTAAACTAAAGCAATCCGTAAATATCACTTTTACAGATTGCTTTTTTTTATTAAAAAACATGTTATAAATTCATCTAAAAGTTATCCTTACATTTGTTCTTTAAACCAAACTTTAATGGCACTTTTAAAAAAGATAAACCACAAAGCGCAAACCGATAAAAACTCAGGTTTTGGAGCCAATGCGAACAGCTACGGGGGAAGATTCGTAAATAAAGACGGAACTCCGAATATCGAAAAAAGGGGCATGCATTTCTTCCGTCGCATTAGCTGGTACCATACCATGATCGACTTACCCAACTGGAAATTCATGTCGATCTTATTTATTTTTTACATTGCAATGAATTTTATTTTTGCTGTAATTTATTATGCCATCGGTATTGAACATCTGGACGGAATTGAACAATCTCAAAGTGTATTAACCCAGTTTGGCCAGGCTTATTTTTTTAGTGCCCAAACTTTTACTACTGTTGGATACGGGCACATTAGCCCGACCGGTTTTTTGACCAGCGCTTTATCGGCTGCCGAAGCTTTAATTGGATTATTAAGTTTTGCCATTGCAACAGGTTTATTTTTTGGAAGATTCAGCAAACCAATAGCCTATTTAAAATTTGCAGAAAATGCTTTGATTTCACCGTACGGAGAAAGCAGAGGATTAATGATACGACTCGTGCCTTTTAAAAACACGAATTTTACAGACGCAACTGCCAAAGTTACACTAGGAATGAGTTTAGAAGAAAATGGCGTACAAACAAATAAGTTTTACAGCTTAAAACTCGAATTAGACAGGATAAACGCACTTTCACTAAGCTGGACTTTGGTACATCCAATCACTGAAGACAGTCCGTTATACAATTTTACCAAAGATGATTTCAAGAAAGCACAAGGCGAAATATTAGTATTTATTACCACTTTTGATAATATGTATAGCAATACCGTTGCCGCAAGAACATCTTATACTTTTAATGAAATTATATATGGAGCGAAATTCGAAACCATGTACAACCGAAGTAAGGATAGTTCTAAAACAGTCCTGCATCTGGACAAATTAAACCATTACGAATTAGTAAATCTCTCGTAATCTATCATTTTAACCAAGATTGAAAGCTATTTTCAGATTTTATTCTATTTTTGTTCACCAAATAACCAGTAATGATAAACAATATTAAGACTGTTTTCAGCATAAAAGATCTCGAAAACTTATCAGGAATAAAAGCACACACCATTCGTATCTGGGAAAAAAGATACAACATCCTGGAACCCATGAGGACTGATACGAATATCAGACTCTATAATCTACAAAATTTGCAGAAGCTTTTAAACATTACTTTGTTACACGAATACGGTTATAAAATCTCTAAAATTGCAACTTACCCCGAAGAAAAAATCCCACTGCTGGTTCGTGAGATTATTTCGAAGAAAAATTCTCAGAATTACGCTATAACTTCGTTCAAAATGGCCATGATGAATTTTGACCAGGAAATATTCTTTAATACTTTTGATTGGCTGATATCTGAAAAATCATTTAAGGAGGTTTTCAAGGATCACTTTCTTCCTTTATTGAAAGAATTAGGATTATTATGGCAATCTGAAACCATAACTCCTGCAAATGAACATTTCATGAGTCATTTGATCAAACAAAAAATATTAATTTATACCGAAAGCCTTCAAATATTAAAGCCAAGCAAAACCAATAGAATTTTTGTGCTTTCATTACCTTTAAATGAAATTCATCAAATAGGATTATTATACCTTCAATATGAAATTTTATCCAAAGGATATAAAACCATATATCTGGGCGAAAGTATGCCAATTGAAAATCTTCAGGATCTGACCAAACATTTTGAGAATATTACGTTTGTATCTTTTATGACCGTTCAGCCTGACCGTAACGTTATCAATCAATATGTGAAATCAATGGGACAAAAATTACTGCAAAAAAGCAACGAAATCTGGCTTATGGGCAATATGACAGAGCATATCGATCAGAAACTTCTATCAGACAGAATAAGAATTTTTGACTCTATGGAAGAAACAATTAGCATGCTGTAATATTTTTGTTTAAAGTTTTTGTACATTTGTTAAACAAATGAAAAAAACAATAGCAATAATAGGATCAGGCTTCTCTGCTTTAGCCGCTTCATGTTACCTGGCACAACAAGGTAACAAAGTGATTATTTACGAAAAAAACGATACTATTGGCGGAAGAGCCAGACAATTCAGGAAAGAAGGTTTTACCTTCGACATGGGACCAAGCTGGTATTGGATGCCTGATGTATTCGAGCGATTCTTTCAGGATTTCAACAAAAAAACAACTGATTACTATGAGCTTATAAAATTAAATCCTGCTTACAGGGTTTATTTTGGAGTAAATGATTTTATCAATATTTATGATAATCTCGAAGAAATAAAAACCACTTTTGAAAGCATTGAAAAAGGAAGTGGTCAAAAACTGCAAACCTTCATTGATCAGGCCAAAAGCAATTATGATATTGCCATTAAAGATCTGGTTTATCGTCCGGGAATTTCCCCGCTTGAATTAATTACACCTGAAACAACTTTAAAACTCAATCAGTTTTTTAGTACTGTAAGTAATGATATCCGTAAGAAATTTAAAAACGAACGGCTAATTCAGATCCTGGAATTTCCGGTTTTATTTTTAGGTGCAAAACCTGTTAAAACACCATCGTTTTATAACTTTATGAATTATGCCGATTTTGGCTTAGGAACCTGGCATCCAAAAACCGGAATGTTTGATGTTGTTCGCGGAATCGAAAAGCTGGCGTTAGAACTCGGAGTTACTATCAAAACCAGCTCCGCTATAGAAAAAATAATAGTAGAGGACAAAATGGCGACAGGAATTATCATTGATGGAAAAGCCATAAAAGCAGACATTATTTTAAGCGGAGCAGATTATCATCATACCGAAACATTATTAGATAACGAACATCGCGCTTATTCCGAAAAATATTGGGAAAGCAGAGTTTTCGCGCCATCTTCACTCCTATTCTTTGTTGGTTTTGATAAAAAAATAGCAAACATTTCACATCATGCCTTATTCTTTGATGTTGATTTTAATCAGCATGCAATTGATATTTATGATGAACCAAAATGGCCGGATGCACCTTTGTTTTACGCAAACTTTCCATCAAAAACAGATCAGACTGCAGCACCGGAAGGAATGGAAAGCGGATTTTTCTTAATTCCGTTAGCACCTGGAATAAATGATAATGAAGCACTTAGAGAAGAATATTTCGAAAAAATCATTACTCGTTTTGAGCTGATAACACAACAAAAAATTAAAAATAATATTATCTTTAAAAGATCATTTTGTAAAAATGACTTTGTAACTGATTATAATGCTTATAAAGGAAATGCTTACGGAATGGCCAATACACTATTGCAAACGGCTTTTTTAAGACCAAAACTAAAAAGTAAAAAAGTCAGGAATTTATATTTCACAGGACAATTAACCGTTCCTGGCCCAGGTGTTCCGCCTGCTTTAATTTCAGGAAAACTAGTAGCCGAGTTAATTCAAAAATCTTTTAGATCTTAAAAAATGAAATCACTATTCGACACCGTTTCTTTCAAATGTAGCAAATTGGTCACCCAAAACTACAGTACCTCCTTTTCGTTAGCCGTAAAAATGTTATCGCCCAGCATTCGCGAAGCAATTTACAGCATCTACGGATTCGTTCGTTTTGCTGACGAAATTGTCGATTCATTTCATGAGTACGACAAAGAAAACCTCATCAATGATTTTGAAAGAGAATATTACAAAGCAATCGAATTTGGAATTAGTTTAAATCCGATTCTCAACTCATTTCAGCACACGGTAAAGGAATATAATATTACAGACGATCTGGTTCAGGCTTTTTTAAAAAGTATGAAATTAGACCTTATAAAATCGACTTACAACTCCCAGACCGAATACGAAGACTATATCTATGGTTCTGCCGATGTCGTAGGTTTAATGTGCCTGAAAGTTTTTGTAAAAGGAAACGATCAAAAATACGAACAGTTAAAAAATGAAGCGATGCGATTAGGATCTGCTTTTCAGAAAGTAAATTTCCTGAGGGATTTAAAAGACGATAATTTGGTTTTAAACCGAAATTATTTTCCCGGAGTCGATTTAAATTCTTTCGATGAAAATGCAAAAACTACCATTATCAACGAAATCGAAGAAGATTTCAGAATCGCCTATCAGGGAATTGTAAAATTGCCAATTGAAGCACAATTTGGCGTTTATACCGCATATATTTATTACAAAAAATTACTCAAAAAACTAAAAAACACGCCATATTACGAAATTGGAAGCTCAAGAATCAGAGTTTCAAATTATACCAAAGCCGGGCTTTTAGCGCAATCTTTTGTAACTTACAAGTTAAAATTAGTCTAGCTTTTAGGGTTGCCCACAATCTTGTCATTCCTCGGAATGACAAGATTGTGGATACATTAAATTTAAATAACAATTCAAAACATAAAAAATGATTTCTTTTTTAATCTTTTTAGGCGTTTTTCTCTTCATGGAATGTGTTACCTGGCTTACACACAAGTACATTATGCACGGATTGATGTGGTATTTTCATGAAGATCATCATCAACCCAAGTACGAAGATACTTTTGAGCGCAACGATATTTTCTTTGTCATTTTTGCCATCCCGAGTATCGTTCTTTTTTATTTTGGCGTCCAGGGCGGGTTTAATTATTTGTTTTTTATTGCTTGCGGCGTTACCACTTATGGTGCCTGTTATTTTTTAATTCACGATGTTTTAATTCATCAGCGTTTTAAATGGTTCAAAAATACCAAAAACAAATACCTTATTGGTTTAAGAAAGGCGCATAAAATACATCACAAACATTTAGGAAAAGAGCACGGAGAATGTTTCGGTATGTTATTCGTTCCTTTCAAATATTATAAAATGTAGCATCATTTGGGCGTTACCCGCAGAAAAAGCGGGTCGGGTCTTCCGTTCCCGCTTCCCGATGAAAAATCGGGAGAGCTCCACTTCAACCCCTAACGCAAACGTATCTCAAGAACCATTTGTAATAATCGACTTTATGAAAGTATATAAACTAGAAACCGTACAACACTTAAACGCGAGTATCGAAAAATGTTGGGGCTTTTTTTCGAGTCCACAAAATCTGGAAACGATAACACCTGACGATATGAGTTTCGTAATTCAGGATTTCGATGGCAAACGCATGTATCCCGGACAAGTGATTACGTATACGTTAAAACCGCTTTTAGGAATTAAAATCAACTGGATGACCATCATAACAGTTTCAGAAGAAAATAAATATTTTGTAGACGAACAGCGTTTTGGTCCTTACGCATTATGGCATCACAAACACTTTTTTGAACCCACAGAAACCGGTACAAAAATGACTGATGTTGTGCATTATGCTTTACCTTTTGGCTTTTTAGGTCAAATTGCCAATACAATAATGGTCAGGAATAAGCTGAAATCAATCTTTGAGTATCGCCACAACAAAATCGAAGAGTTATTCAATTCAAAAGTATAATTACTCTAAAAATATTTTTGCCACAGATTTCACAGATTAACACAGTTTAATTTTTTTTTTAGCCACGAATTCAAGAAATTATAATATTGAATTCAATTAATTGGTTTAAAAAAATTCGTGAATTCGTGGCTAAAAAAAAGTAGAATCTCATATAATGACAAAACAAAAAGTTACTTTTTTCTGGTTTCGACGTGATTTACGTCTTGATGATAATATCGGGTTATTCAATGCCCTGGAATCTGATTTCCCTGTAATTCCGCTATTTATTTTTGATGAAGACATTTTAGAAAATCTTCCTAAAAATGATGCTCGGGTAAGTTTTATCTACGATTCACTTGAAGCCATAAACAAACAACTTCAGGCAATTGATTCCTCTGTCTTAATAAAAAAAGGAAAAACTTTTGAGGTTTGGAAATCACTTATCGAAGCATATGATATTCAGCAAATCTTCTTCAATAAAGATTACGAACCGTATGCTATAAAACGAGATTTATCGATTCAGGAATTATTACAACAAAATAATATTGAAGCCTTTTCATTTAAAGATCATGTGATTTTCGAAGAAAAAGAAATCACAAAGGCTGATGGACTTCCGTACACAATTTATACACCTTATAAAAATAAATGGCTGGAGAAATACCATCTTTCAGGCCAAGCTTATGAATATGACACAAAACCTTTGTTCACCAATTTTGCTAAAAGTGAATTCGCATTTCCTGAATTATCTCAAATTGGTTTTGAAAGAAGCACGATAAAAGTACTTCCGCACAACTTAACCCAAATAGGAAATTATAAAGAAACAAGAGATTTTCCAGCTTTGGACAGTACATCTTATCTTTCGCCGCATTTACGTTTTGGAACTGTTAGTATCCGGAAATTAGTCAATTGGGCGAATAAGAAAAACCAAACTTTTTTAAGCGAATTGATCTGGAGGGAGTTTTTTATTCAAATTCTGTTTAGCTTCCCGAATTGTGTTAATCACAATTTCAAATCGGCTTATGATGGCATTCAATGGCGTAATAATGAGGAAGATTTTAAACGCTGGTGTTCCGGAACTACGGGCTACCCCATGGTCGATGCAGGAATGCGTCAGCTCAACGAAACCGGATACATGCACAATCGCGTTCGTATGGTGGTTGCAAGTTTCCTTTGCAAACATTTACTGATTAACTGGCAATGGGGAGAAGCTTATTTTGCCGAGAAACTACTGGATTTTGAATTAGCGTCAAACGTAGGAAACTGGCAATGGGCTGCAGGAACAGGCTGCGACGCTGCACCATACTTCAGGGTTTTTAATCCCGAAATCCAACAAAAGAAATTCGACGAAAAAGGCATTTACATCCGCAAATGGATTCCTGAATTTGATTTGGGATATAATGAACCAATGATAGATCACGCTTTTGCGAGAGATAGGGCGATTGCGACTTATAAAAAGGGAATTTTGAAATAGTTTTTCTTGTTTCAGGTTTCAGGTTGCGTAACTTGAAACCTGAAACAAAAGAAACAATATATTTAATACTTTAAATAATTCGCAACTACAATCTTCGCTTTTAAATCGAACATTAAATTATACAAACCAAAAAACGTACGGTTCATGTAAATAAAGTGTTTAGAACCACGATTTCCATTCATTTTTTTGAGATTGGTATCATTTGAGAAACGTTCTCCTAATTTCGCAATGCTATCAAAGAAAGTCTCATCGGAGAAATCGAAGGCTTCATTCTGGAATGGTTTCGTAAAAAGCGATAACAAATCATGAAACATCTCTGTGAAATATTCAATTTCCGCAGGAGAATCATCCGGACGAAGGATTTCTAATTCGAATAATTTTTGATTGAAAAGGGCTTTATCTGTAATGACATTTTTATTGATTAATTCGAAGTACGGCACATAAAATTCTTCCGGAATTATTTTCATACATCCAAAATCAAGTGCAATCAAACGGTTTTGATCGTCTACTAAAAAGTTTCCGGGATGCGGATCGGCGTGTACTTTTCGCAATACATGAATTTGATACATGTAAAAATCCCAAAGTGCCTGCCCTAGCTTATCACCAACTTCTTTGTCTGTATTTTTTGCCGTAAACTCAGAAAGATGAATTCCGGTCATCCAATCCATGGTAATTATTTTCTCTGATGAAAACTCGGGATAATATCTTGGAAAAAGTAAATTTTCGATTTTACTGCACGCTTCGACTACTTCCTGACTTTGTTTTAATTCCAGTAAATAGTTGGTTTCTTCGATGAGTTTGTCTTCGACTTCCTTAAAATATTTATCAGAATCTTTTCCCTGAAGATTAAACATTCTGATCGCGATGGGTTTTACCAAAGCCAGATCTGATGAAATACTATTGGCAACACCCGGATATTGAATTTTAACGGCTAACTTTTTACCGTCTTTCACCGCCAAATGCACCTGACCAATACTGGCGGCATTTACAGAATTGGCATTGAATTCATCAAAGATTTCATAAGGTGTTTTGCCGAAATTGTTTTTAAAAGTTTTTAAAACCAATGGTGCCGAAAGTGGCGGAACAGAAAATTGCGACAAAGAGAATTTCTCGACATACGCCTGCGGAAGAAAGTTCTTGTCCATGCTTAGCATTTGGGCTACTTTTAGTGCACTTCCTTTCAGGCTTTTTAGCCCGTCGTAAATGTCTTCGGCGTTATTTTCGTTGAGTTTATCGCGCGTCAAATCAGGATTAACCATTTTTTCGGCATAATGCTTTACGTAGTTTACGCCTATTTTGGCACCAGTTTGCACCAATTTACTGGCTCTTTCTATTTTTGACGTTGGTATATAATCGATCGTTTTCATTGTTTGCTGTATATTTTTTCTTTAAAAAGAAATTTACCTAAATCTATTAGGTGATTCAGTGGCGCAACATTCATCAACTCAAATGAGGCATTAACTGATTTTTCGATGAAAATATCTGTTTTTTCAAAAGCCGGCGATTCATCCTCAGCCCAAAATTTTATAGTCAGCATTAATTGCAGCCAGGCCGATTCCTGAATTCCTTTTTCCTGAAATTTCTGCAGCTTTTCCTGTTCTAATCGATAATCATCGGTCAGGATTTCCGACACGTATTCTTTAAAACTATTTCGAAGTGTAGTAAGCTGCACTAAATTTTTTAATGGGTTCCTATCGAATTTTAGTGATTGCAAAACATAACTTCTGTTGGCGGTTAAAATCTCAAAAAAGGTGAAATAAAAACTCAACATTTTGTTTTTCATATCATACTCCAGATAATCTGTGTTTTTGTGCAACAAATCAATTGTATTAACAAAAAACAATCTGAATATTTCTTTTTCCAACCCTTCTAATGTCCCAAAAAAAGTATAGAACTCAGCTTCGGTAAAATCATTTTCTTTTGCGAAATGATAAACTGATTTTGGTTTATTGCCTTTTTCTAAAACCTCATCCATATATAGTGAAACGATGTCTTCTTTGCTGATTATCTTCTTTTTAGCTGCCATCTTATTAAAATTTAAATTTTGCCTTAAAGGTAAGCAATGTTTAAGTATCTTTACTTATCGTTAAACATTATACGCTGTTAAATATATTATAAACTATCATGGCTAAAAATATTTTATTAACCGGAGGAACTGGATTCGTGGGCAAAAATATCACTGATTTGCTTGTTGCAAACGGTTTTTCAGTTTCTGTTTTGAGCCGTTCTGATCAAAAAAACACTCCTTCAATCAGTTATTATAAATGGGATTTGAATCGTAATTATATTGATGAGGAAGCGATCTTAAAAGCTGATTATATTATTCATTTAGCCGGTGAAGGAATTGTCGAAAAACGATGGACAGAAAAACGCAAAAAAGACATTCTTGAAAGCCGTGTAAAACCTGTTGATCTTATATTTTCTATTTTAGAAAAAAAGGGTAAAAAGTTAGATGCTTTTATTTCTGCATCTGCCATTGGAATTTATGGTGCCACCACGAATGATAATATTTGTACGGAGAATACTCCGCCTGCCAATGACTTTTTAGGAATAACTTGTCAGGAATGGGAAAAAGCGACAGACAAAATAAATTCGTTAGGTATCAGGACTGTGAAAGTAAGAACCGGAATTGTGTTGGGCAAAGGCGAAGGTTTCCTTAAAAAAATTGTACCTAGTTTTAAAGCTGGTTTTGGATCAATATTAGGCACAGGAAAACAATATGTTCCCTGGATTCATATTGATGATTTATGCAATATCTATTTAAAAGCAGTTTTAGACCAGGAAATGCATGGCCCTTATAATGCCTGTATTACAGACGATACCACAAATGCCGTTTTATCTAAAACATTAGCAAACTTATTCGGATACTCTATCTGGCTTCCGAAAGCCCCAGCATTCATTCTTAAAATCGTTTTAGGCGAAATGAGTGTGGCCGTTTTAGAGGGGCAAAGGGTTTCATCTGAAAAAATACAGAAAACAGGTTTTGAATTCCAATTTACAAATCTCGAAAGTGCCCTTGCAAATTGCCTGGATTAATATTATTTAAAAGTAAGATACATTTGATCATTGGTTTTAACAACTCCAATTAATTCTGTATTGGCTATTTTTGAAATTTTTGCCGCAATTTCATTCGGAATCTGAATATTAAAATCTGAAACCGAAATTGGAAAATCGGATACAATCTGAATTCCATCACCGACTTTTTTAATCAAAGCGTTTACAATAACTTCCTTAGACTTTCCACGTAATATAAGTTTTCCCTTTATTTGATATTCTTTCTCAATTTCATTAATATCCTTTAAATCAAATTTCTCTATTTTTCCTTTAAAAGTAGCTTTAGGATAACGATGGCTTTCCATATAATTTTCATTAAAATGCTCCTGCATCATGTCTAATTTAAAACGAAAATCTTTGACAACAACAGTACAGATAAATGTACTTGTTCTGGGTTCTAAAACAATGGCAACTTGTCTGTTTACAGCTTTTACTTCTTCGAAGAATGGTACAGAAGCTTCAAAATTAATTGTTCCGGTGCTGGTAAAAAATTTATCCTGTGCAATAACAGAATATGCTGTAAACAGCAAAATAAAAAAAGTAATTCTTTTCATAATCGTCAATAATTAAACAATTATGTCATTCGATTTTTTTTTATTTTAAGAAGAGAAAAAAAACTGGACTTAATAAGTTTAAAAAATAGAATGGCAGTACTCCGTGAAATAACAGTAACCCAATCATTTATACTTAAAGTTACGAAATTTTCTACGATACGGTTGCCGATTTCTCCTAAATATTTGTGAAATATTTTTTAGTTGTAAAAATGTAAAAGGTTGTTTGTGAAATTGATGTTTTGTTTATCGAATATATTGTCGTGACGAACAATGTCATTAATTTAAAGAGATTTCAATAATCCATTTTAAAATAAATTCTCGTAAAGTCGCAAACTTTTTTTCACGCACATCAAGCAGATTTTTTAATAATCTTTTAATCTGTGGCCTTAAAACAAAAAATTTATTTCTTTTGTGGCTTTGAGAAAAAAATTATAAATTAAATTAGCCCTTCACTTCCGTACAAATCTCGATTAAAAAACCATCTAAATCCCTTACATAAGCTACAATTTGCCCCCATGGCTTTTGTGTTGGTTCTTTTACCAGTATTGCGCCAAACGAAGTTGCTTTTTGTACCAATTCGCCAACGTTATCTGTAATGAAACCTAACTCAATTGCAAAAGGCTTGTCTTCTAAATTACTTTCGATAAAACCATCTTTTAGATTTTCAGCTGCTAATTTTTTTGAAGCGAATGAAATCGTCGTTTCACCGGTACTTAATTCCCCGTAATCATTTTCAGGTGTTACAAACTTTCTTGAGAATCCAAAAGTATTTTCATAAAACACAATTGATTTCTCTACATCTTCTACATATAAAATTGTATATCCAAACTTTACCATTTTCTTTAATTTTATTTGATGAATTATTCTAGCTAATTTCTAACAATACATTGTATTTATCTAAACTTGCCAGATCTTCAATAGAATTTACATTGGTTACTTTTTCATGTTCTTCAACTTCTTTGCGAAGTTCAATATGTTTAATTGCTTTTCTAAAACGACGAACTTCGTCAAGATTGGATAAGATTAATCCAGGTACCTGAACACTTTTACCTTCTTTATCTTTAGCTACCATTGTAAAATAAGAGGAATTGCAATGTTTTATGGCTCCTGTCTGAATATTTTCGGCCTCTACGCGAATACCTACAATCATTGAGCTTCTCCCTACATAATTTACAGAAGCTTTCATCGTTACCAGTTCGCCAACTTCAATTGGTTTTAAAAAATTCACCGTATCAACAGAAGCTGTTACACAATAATTTCCTGAAAATTTTGAGGCAGATGCAAAAGCAATCTGATCGAGTAATTGCAAAATATAACCTCCGTGAATTTTACCACTAAAATTGGTATGCGACGGTAACATTAATTCTGAAATACTTATTTTCGATGAGGAAACGGGTTTAAAATCTGCAGTCATATTTGTATTTTAATAGGATAATTAATTTGGGATTTAGTTTAAGAACTGATTTTCATCTGTATTTGAGGCTCTAGTAATGATATTTTCCGGAAGTGACTTTTTTGCCTTTGCTCCCATTTTCTTTAATTTTTCGACACTTGAAATTAAATTCCCCCTGCCATCAACCAGTTTGCTCATGGCATTTTCGTATTCGGTTTTCGTATCTTTTATTTTATTTCCAATTCTAACCAAATCAGTCACAAAACCTTCAAACTTATCATATAAAGCTCCGGCCTGTCTGGCAATTTCAAAAGCATTTTCCTGTTGCTTCTGATTGGTCCACATACTGTCAATTGTTCGTAAAGTAGCCAATAAAGTGGTTGGCGTAACAATCACGATATTACGATCGAAGGCTTTATTGTACAAAGTCGAGTCTTCGTTTAAGGCAATGGCAAAAGCAGGCTCTATCGGGATAAAAAGCAAAACAAAATCAGGACTTTCTATTTGGTATAAATCATGATAGTTTTTGCTGCCCAATTGTTCTACATGCCTTTTAATAGAGTTTACATGTTCTCTTAAAAAATCAATTTTAAGAATTTCTGATTCTTCATTGATCCATTTTTCATAGGCAACCAAAGAAACTTTAGAATCGACAATCATTTTTTTACCATCCGGCAAATTGATTACCACATCCGGAAGGACTCTGTTTCCTTCATTATTGGTAAAACTTTGCTGAACTTCGTATTCCCGTCCTTTCTCTAAACCTGATTTTTCTAACACACGTTCCAAAACCAATTCTCCCCAGTTTCCCTGCATTTTACTGTCACCTTTAAGTGCTTTGGTCAGATTCAGGGTTTCCTTACTCATTTGAGCATTCATTTCGCTTAAACCTACTATCTGCTGACGAAGGGCTGCATGATAATCAATACTTTCTTTGTGTGTTTGTTCTACTTTTTGCTCAAAACCCTGAATTTTATCCTGCAAAGGCAATAGGATACTTTTCATGTTTTCGCTATTTTGTTCAGTGAATTTAGCCGACTTTTCTTCGAGAATTTTATTGGCCAGATTTTCAAATTCTTTGGTAAATTTTTCCTGTAATTCGTTTATCTCGTTTTTTTGTTCTTTATGGCGTTCCCATAAATTTTCAAAATCTACTTCTTTTTTAGAAAGCTGAATGGCAAGACTGTCTTTTTCTGTTCTGATGTTTTCTTTCTCATCATTTGTCAACTGAAATTGTTTTTCCAAATTATTTCGTTCCCTTTCAAATTGCTCTTTTTGCAATTGCAATTGATTTAAATTAGAGTTCAATCGTTCTTCAAGGCTCACTTTTTCTGATTGAAACCTGGCTGAGAATAGCAACTTACCCAGGTATACACCTAAAAATAAAGCTACAATAAACGCCAGTAAATAGGGAAGAAAGTCAAACATAACAAAATTTATTTTTAAAGTAAAAGTAAGGAATAATATAAAGTGCTTAATTTTTAAAATCGAAAATTCACGAATTGGTACTCATTCTAAATTAATAAACATCCTGAAAATTATTCTTATTTAAAAAATTAAATAAAAAACTTTTTTTTTAACGCAACCATTTCAAAAGATGCACATCTACAAGATATAAACCTATTAAAAATTTATCATGAAAAAATTAATGTTAAGCTTGTTTATAGCTTTTGGATTCAGTGCATGCTCTCTTAGTAATGACGATTTAAATGTTGATTGCGGAGCCAGCCAGGACAAAGCTTTTACAGGATTTCCACTTTTATGCTCATACAGTGTTAACACCTTACCTACCAATCCAACAGCACTTTTAATAGCTTCTGATGACAGAATGAAAACGTACTTCACAAAACGTGAAAACAGCTGTCCTAATTATACTGATACTCCTATTGATTTTTCTAAAGAAATCCTGGTTGGTATTTTCGCAGGCTTAAAACCTACAAACGGTTATTCTATTAAAATGACAACCATTGAAGAAAATAAATGTGAAATTCTAATCAACTATTACGAAAAAGCACCTCAGGCTGGTGAAACTCTTGTTGCAGCACCAAGTTATCCTTCAGATTTTATTTTAATCCCAAGAACTTCAAAAACAATTCTTTTTAATAAAGTTACAGAAGGCAATGCTACTATAACCGATAATATTGTAATAGGAAGTTTCAGTAAGCAATGTACAGGAGCTGATTGTCAAAAATTCTTTCAGATTAATGATTTTAATATCTTAAAATTCCAAAATGTTGTTGCCGGTGGTTATGATTTTAACCAATACAGATATACGGCAACTACTAAAAAAGGAGATTATACACTTTTCTTAAAAAATGTACCTGCTGAAATTTTAAACCTAAAAGGACAAACCAAAACTTACGGAACACCGGATGCAGCTGATCATGGTGGCGTATATTTTGAACTTCGCCAGGGAACAACTGTAACTAAAATTTTTATTGATAATGTTGATACTACAGACCAAAGTGCTGATGTAAAAGCTTTCAAAAAAACCATTCAGGATAAAATTACAACTCTAAAATAATCAATTATGAAAAAGCAGTTTTTACTATTTATTATTATATGTTGCCTTTTTTCTACGGCTTATTCAATAGAATCTACAAACATGAATTCCGGATCTATTGTAAATACCTGGATCTGGGAAAAATCGATTGGAGGAACCAGCAATCCTTATACAGCAACGCCAAAAACTATTGGATTTAACAAGAAAGTAGTATTTACTCCTGAAGGACGGGTAATTACTTTCAAAAACGATGTGGAAATTAGAAATAGTACGTATAAAATAGAGAAAGGCATTAGCTTTTTTGACCAGTCAGAACATGACTTAATTACTTTTGAAGGCAAGACTTATATCATTGAAAACCTTGATAATCAAAATTTAACAATTGTAAGCAATAACCCGGATGCAGCCCGTACTATTTTTAAAAGATAGTTTTATAAGCTTATAAGAGCTATTTTTGCAAAACCAAATACCACCACTTTTTTGAAAGACGATTTAGAAAAATACATTCGGCTGTGCATAAAAAATGACAGAGAAGGACAACTGAAAATATATCAGTTGTTTTCTCCTGTTTTATATGGTATTTGCCTAAAGTATATGAAAAATGAAGACGATGCTAAAGATGTTTTTCAGGAAGCATTTGTCATTGTCTTTCAAAAAATAAGTCAATACAAATTTGAAGGAAGTTTTGAAGGCTGGCTAAAACGTATTTTTATCAATAAACTAATTGAAACCCTAAATAAAAAGAAAAAGGAAACTTTCTTTTTAGATGTTTTTGATCCGGATACAGATTTTGTTGAAGAAGAAGAATTAGATATTCATCCGATAGAGCAGGAAAAACTATTAGAATATATCCGGGATTTACCTGATCAGTATCGAACAGTTTTTAACTTGTATGTTTTTGAAAAAATGAAGCATAAGGAAATCGGAGAATTATTAAAAATTTCAGAAGGAACATCAAAATCAAATTTAAATAGAGCCAAGCAAATATTGCAAAAAAGAATTTTAAGCATAAAAAATTTTAAAATAGCATGAAAAAGCAAGATATAGAAGATATTTTTTCATCAATGGAAAACTTTTCAAGTGTTCCGCCTCCGGAATTATGGAGTGAAATTGAGAAAAAATTAGACAAACCTAAAAAGAAGAAAAGAGCTATTCTTTGGTGGTCGGCTGCGGCATGCTTATTATTAGGCTTATTACTTCCGTCTGTTTTACATTTTACATCGAATTCAGGAATCAAAAATATAAAAGAAGTTTCTGTAGATAACAATAGCGTTGTTCTTGAACAAAAAAACAATCCGAATAAAAACGAAACAATATCAACACAGGAAAATAAAGCTGAAGGAATAACTACTGAAAAACAATCAGCTATTACTGATCAAATTTCTTCTGTAAACCTTAAAGTAAATCCATCAGCCAATTCTCAAAAAAATCAAAAAACGACAGTTGCTCATACTGATTATAAAAACACAACAAATGCTGATGCATTAAACTTAAAATCAAAAAACGGAAAAACAAGCACTAATCAGGCTGTTGCCCAAAAAACAATTGTTTCAGATCAAAAAAACGGGTTCAATTCAGATTCGCAAAATCAAATTGCAAATGCGGATAAAAAAACTTCAGATCAATATTTGACTAAAAAAACAACTATTTCAGCTACAAGAAATACATTTAATACCGGTTCTGAAAATCAAATTGCAAATGCGGATAAAAAAACTTCAGATCAAACTTTAAATGACAAAACTGCTATTTCGGCTAAACCAAATACATTTAATTCAGGTGCTAAGAATCAAGTTGCAAGTGCTGATAAAAAAGCATCAAATCAAAAAAACACTACCTCAACTGGAATAAATTCATTTAATAACGGTTCAAAAAATCAAGTTGCAAGTGCTGATAAAAAAGCTTCAGATAAAATTTTAGCTGAAAAAACTTTTGTTGCCGGTAAAAGAAACCCGTTTAATCCAACTTCAAAAAATCAATTATCAAAATCAATTTTTGAAGATCAATCCACCTCAAAAAACAACAATACTCTTGCTTTAAATTCTCCTAATTTAAGTGGAAATCAAAAAGCTTTATATGAAAATAAAGCAAAACAAAATAATGCAAACCTATTAGCCGAGAAACGAACAGCTGGCAATCCAAAAAGTAATTCAAAATTTAATGATGTTGTTCTAAGCAAACAAGACTCTGTACAACTGGCAGAACTTCAAAATTTAGAAAAAGGTATCACGCCGGAAGAGAAAACAGAAAAGGAAAACATACCAAATTCTAAAGCTGAAAAATGGGCTCTTGAAGTTTTTGCTGGAGTTGCCAATTCTGAAAATTATAAAAATGACAAAACTTTTGGGAATGCAAATGATTCTAAACAAAGTAATTCATATGGCGTAAAAACCAAATATAAGATCAATAAAAAATGGGCTGTTGCCTCTGGTTTTAAAATTAATGAGTTAGGTCAAAGTGTTGCCAATGTTTCTTATTTAAGTGTAAAAAACAATGCTTTTTTTAGTTCTAATGATTATTTTAATATCAATTCAACAGTTGCGGCACCAAGAATTACAGCTAATGCTGATTATGTATTTGTTCCTGCGGCTACCAGTAATGCATTAAAACAAAATGACATTGAAAGTAATAATATTAAAAGTGGAAATCTCGACCAAAATTTACGATATATAGAAATGCCATTAGAGGTTTCCTATTCTATTTTTAGCAAAAATAAAGCAAGTATAAATTTAAATACCGGTGGTTTTGTAGGCAAATTAATTTCTAACAATGTAGCTCTTGACGGGAGTTCGATTGGTGAGAATGTTAATGCAAATGATTATGTATATGGCTCTACATTAAGCAGTACCTTGCAATATCGTATCTATAAAAAAACAAATGTTTTTGTTGAACCTGCCATGAATTATTATATCAATCCATTAAATAACCAGTCTTTTAATCAGTTTCAGTGGGGATTAAATTTCGGATTGAATGTTTCTTTTTAAAGTTCATTTTGTGGTAATTTTACCCAAAACAATTTAAAAGAAATTCCCCTAAATGACAATCAAAAACAATTGGAATGATACTAATTCATTGCCTAAATATCTTATTATAGCCAAAGAATTAGCTTATGATTGTTGCCATTTTGAAATTACACTACCTCAGCCTGAGTCTGAAAGTGCCGATTATGATGCTTATACTTTTCATCTGAACGGGAAGCAAATTTGCTACAGAACGGCTAAAATAACACCAACAAAGACAGGCCAGTTTGTAACTTTATGGAAACGAAATAAAAACGGAACAATTGAACCTTTTGATTTTTCAGATTCAATAGATTTCGTCATTATCAGTGTTCGAAAAAATGATTTATTTGGCCAATTTATTTTTCCAAAAAGCATTTTATTAGAAAAAGGAATATTTTCTACGAACCGTAAAGATGGAAAAAGGGCCATACGAGTTTATCCGCCATGGGATAAAACAACCAGTAAACAGGCTCAGAAAACACAACAATGGCAGCTGGAACATTTCTATAAAATCACTCCTGACTTAGATTATAATAAATTTAAAGCTTTATTTTAGGTATAAAAAAAAGAGGCATCCGCAGCTGCGGATGCCTCTTTATAATTTTTAATCTTTACTTATTTCTTTATCACCTTACCTTTAAAAACAACTTTATTATTTTCTGATAAAGTATAAAAGTATATTCCGGATTGTAAATAATTTACCGGAATAGCTGTTGTGCTTAAATCCTGTGTTGCATTTACTTCAACAGCATTTCCTACTAAATGACCTGAAACATCATAAAACTTTAATTTTAATTTCTTGTCATCGTTGGTTTTAACAACAACATTTACAACATCACTTGCAGGATTCGGATATGCCTGTACAAAATAGCCGTTTTTGGTTCCAAAATCAATTGTAGATAAATTTCCTTTTAATTCAAAACGGGCAATTACCGGTCCGTGATCAGAAGTTGTAGTGGTATAATTAGGTATATCATTACGTGGATCATAAACTGCAATTGAATTTTGTATGTATTGATCATTCAATTCATTAGAAATCATAATATGATCTAAAAAACCGCCAGAACTAAGAAAACTAAAAGCTCCGGCCTGACTAATACCTAAAGTAAGTGCATTATAATTTACAGTATCATCAACAAACATTTTATATGATGACGGATTTGGAGTAACAACAGATGCTTTTACATCATCATTATAATCTCCTAAGATGATTAAATTAGAATTTGCATAATATTGATCTAAACTATCTTTTAATACTTGCGAATCGTATTTACGCTGGTTGTATTTGGTAATATCAGTTCCGCTATTGGCACGTGCATGAAGATCAACCAGATTAAGCAGTTTTTTTACTCCGCCAAGATTTGTTTCTATTTGTACCATATAAGGTAAGCGTCCTGATGAAAAGAAACTCGAACCACTACCGCCTGGATAATTTGTTAAAGTTTTTGTACCTCCACGTACCTGATCATATAAATCTTTAAACATTACACGGGTATTTTTTACTGTTGCGGTTTGTGTATTATAAATCACAACTAATTTTTGTGGAGGATAATTAGGATCTGAATTTGGATCCCATGAATACGACCAGGATGTCGAGATTGTTTTATCGAAGGTCTTACCGTTTATATTTATTTTTTGAATTAAAGCGTCAATCTGAGCATCACTGGAAACTTCCTGAACTACATATACATCAGCATCTAATTTATTCATGACTTTAGCCACATTTTCAAGTTGCAGTGTTTTGTCTGCTGGTCCGTAAGCCGTCGTTGGGGCTCCAAAAAATTCTAAATTATAAGTAACCACATCAAATGTATCTTCTTTTGGTAAAGAAGAACCCGTTAATGAACCAATTTGTTTGTTTAATGAAGTTCCTGTAACTGTTAAAGCTCCTGAGATACTTAATTCCTTAGAAACAGGCTCAAATCTTGCATAAAGGGTTTTCCCTGCCGATGCATCTGCAGCTGTAACTAATACGCTTGATTGAAATGAAATATTATCCAATGATAATTTGTAAGATGCCGGAGCGGTAACTGTAATATCTCCATATCCTTCTGCATTGAAGTTAAAAGACTTGCCTGCAGAAATTGTATTTATAGTAACCTGTCCAAAATCTAAAACAGGGTTTGAATTAACATAACCGGATTCATTTGTAATAGCAAAATCATCTAATGACCATTCGGCAGCAAAAGTATTTGCTCCTGCTGTAGTTTCATAAATCCATGCCACATAAGTGTGATCTGTTTTATATGCGCTTAAATCTATAAATTGTGATTGTACGTAAGTTCCCGTTACAGTTGGAAATTTACCGTCTAACTCAATCCATGTTGCTGTTTCCGGACTGCTTACACCATCGTAATCAGTAGAAACTACTAATTTTAAAGCTGGCCCAGTATAAAATTTGCGAGAGTAAAAAGACAATAATGGAATTTTATCAAAACTATCCAAACGTAATTTACGCGAAATCAACCAGTCTTTACTTGGTCCAGCATCAGAATATCCATTAATTACAACTGCACCAGCACCTGAGTTAACATTTCTAACAACATCTGTATAAGCCCATTTGTTTAAAGGTCCAGCCACATTATATTGTGTCCATCCACTATTAGACAAAACATTTGCATCATTAAAATCCTGCACAAAAGGATTAAATCCCGTTCCAGATAAAGAAATCGTTTTGCTTAAAGCACCTGTTGATTCGTTTGTTACAGTTCCTGAAAAAGCACCTGCTGTATTAGGTTTAAATTTTACATAAACTGTAGGTGTTGCATTTGAAGCAAAATCAGCGGGATCATAACTAATTGAAGATTGAAAAGTTACATTATCTTTTGAAACACTAAAATTAGCTGTTGCCGTAACTGATACTACATTACTAATATCTTTTCCGCTAATCTGATAGCTTAAACTCGTGGATTCAACATTTTGCTCAGCCTTTCCAAAATTAAGTGCTGCAGCTGAAATTCTTAATGAAGGAACTAAAACACTTGCAGTAGTAACATCTAATTTATTTACTGTTGTTTGTAAATTTGCTGCGGCGTCCTCAGAAACTGAATAAACACTGTATGAAGTTGCTGAAGTTAAACCTGTAATAATTTTTGAGTATTCTAAGTTTTTATCGGCAATATCAAGAGAACCCGATTGTAAAGCTGCGATATCGCCTGCATCTAAGCCAGCTTTGATTTGTGCTGGTGTAGGCTGTGCGCTGCCCGAAGCAACTATTACGAAATAAGTTTTACCAGCTTTGCTTATTTTATTAATAAAATCAAAACCATCAGATAATACCTCAGCAAGTTTAGGATATCCTGATTCGTTAACCGGAGGAACTAAATCACTTCCTATTTTTATATTATCAATTGCAAATGAAGGACGAGAACCTGTTGTTCCGGAAGCTTGTCTTGCAATCCATCTTATTTGAACTATTGCCTGATTATCACATTCTGCAGGTAATGTTACATTTATTTGTTGCGGATTTTGCGGAGTAGTAACACCTGTTCCTGTTTGAAGAGTTGTTCCACTTAAATAGGCCGTAGATGGCAGTGTAATAAAAGCACCTGTAGTACCTATACGATATTGTAAAGCCATTTCTAAAATACGATTATTAGAAGCGGTCCCATCGTAAGGATTACGAATAACCATCGCATCATACTGAACCTGGATTGCTGTCTGACCAGTACCAATTAAAGCAAAACCTATAGCCAGATCAGCACTTCCTGTATCTAAAAATCCAATTTTCCCATTATAATTATGAATGTTACCGCTATTGACTGAAGCACTACTGTTCCCAATCAAAGCTTTATCACTAATTAACGCAGTACTGTATGTTGCCGCCGGAGCTGTTATAGTTGCTCCCCAACCCTGAAATCCGGCTGGATAAGTGGTCGAACTTGCCAGTAGTCCATCAAAGTTTTGTGAATAAGGTAATGTTTGTGCTGCTGGCGAAGTCTGAGCAAAAAGACTTAACGAACAACAAAAAATACTAAAAAGTGCCATTAAATGGCGAGCAGAGTAATTGTTTTTCATACGTTTAAAAATAGAGTTTTTAGAAATCAAATTTATATCCTTTAAAGTTAACAGAATATTGTTAAACCATAAAGTTAATGTTTCCTATTTTATAAACATTTTCCAACAAAAATCAATTTATTGACAAAATATTTAAACAATTACTAAGTATATATTGACTTTAGAGCATTATATGCTATTGTACGAATTAACACAATTATAAATATTTAACAAGATAAAACTTTATTTAAGCTTACATAAAAACATAAAAAAGGCTATCTGAAATTGAGATAGCCCTATAAGATATATACGAAAAAACTTTAAATTGCTGTATAACCACCATCGGCGATGATATAACTTCCGGTTGTAAAAGAAGATTTTTCAGAACTAAGAAACACTACCAGTTCTGCAATTTCTTCTGCAGTTCCTAAACGATTCATTGGTGCTTTTGCCGCAATTGCTTTCATAGCATCATTATTTAAATGATCTTTTAATAATGCTGTCTCAATATAACCCGGTCCTACTGCATTGCAACGAATATTTTTGAGCGCATATTCTGCTGCAATATTTTTAGTTAATCCCACGACACCATGTTTTGAAGCGGTGTAAGCCGGACTAAGCGGAGCTGCAACTTGCCCGTGAATAGAGGCAATGTTTACAATACTTCCTCCGCCATTTTTTTCCATTTGTTCTAATTGGTAACGGCAGGCATAAAAAACACCACTTAAATTTAAAGCGATTACTTTATCCCAGGCTTCCGGTTCATATTCTCCTGTTGGTTTTGCCGGACCTCCCATTCCTGCGTTATTGCAGGCAATATCAAGTCGGCCATATTTAGAAACGGTTACTTCAACCATATGTTTATTGTCGCTCGCGCTTGATGAATCTCCTTTTACAAAAAAAGCTTCTCCACCTTGATCCTTTATTATTTTTACGGTTGCTTCGCCATGTTCTACGTTAATATCCGAAAGTACTACTTTTGCTCCTTCCCGAGCGTAAGCTTCTGCCACTGCACGTCCAATTCCTGAACCTCCACCGGATACAAAAGCTACCTTGTTTTCTAAAAGTGCCATTTTTAATGTATTTAAAATTTGTACTACAATTTACGAAGATCTGCACGGACGACCAATCTCAAAACCAAGTTTAGAATAACATTAACGCCATTTGCCAAGCAAATGTTATTTTAGAGAAAAAGCACCAAGATCAGTAAAATATTCACTATTTAAAAATTAGAATTATTCCTCATCCAATTTCATGTTTCCACGGTCCTTATGACTTTCCGGATTAGAATTAGGATAACGATTCGGTGTGATGTCTGAATTTCTGTCTTTGTTTTCTACTGTTTTCCTGGCTTCTTCATCTGTCGAAACTCCGCGATTTGCATTGGCGCTGTTGGTACTCTTTTTATCCGGAACTTCTTTTATTTCCTCATTTACATCTCGCGCTCTTTCGACAACTTCTTTATTTCCGTCCTCATCTGTTACGACCTCTTTCTTCAGTTTCGATTTATCCAATTCGGTATCGTGAGAAATGTTTTTACCTTTAGATTCATCTATATTTTTTTGAACTCCATTTATCTTTTTCGATCCTAAATTATTAGTTTCCATAATTTTGTATTTTAGTGTTAGTCTTATAATATTACGAATTCTTAAAATAAAAACTAAGTCCTTTAACATAGCTTTTGGTTTATTTAATAATTTTAAACTACTTTAAATTCACACATCATGAACTTTTTCAAAATCAAAACAAGCTGGTCAAATGCTGAGTTTATTATCATAAAATTATGTATAGCTTCAGCGTACATCTTAATTGGAAGTTACTTTCATAATTTCATTAAGGATTATTACACACCTTTATTAGTAATCTTTGGCATAACCGTTATTTGGTTCATTTATTTATGGCTGAAGAAAATGAAAAATGAATGATTATAATAAGTTGGAATTACTTCTGAAACAAAACTATCTTTGCAGTCAAAAAAATACGGCATGCATCAACATTTTATTCTTTTTAAACCTTATGGCTATCTGAGTCAGTTTATTTATGAATTAAAAAGAAAGAAAAAGCTTTTAGGGGAATTATATGATTTCCCTGAAGGTACGATGGCTATTGGCAGACTTGATGAAGATTCTGAGGGATTGCTTTTACTCACTACTGACGGAAAAGTAAGCGAACAAATAAGAAGCAAAAAAGTCGACAAAGAATATTATGTTCAGGTTGACGGCGTTATTACACCAGAAGCTATTGAACAATTGCAAAAAGGTGTTGAAATTGGTTTTGATGGCGGAAAATATATAACCAGGCCCTGCTCTGCTTTTATCGTAAACGAAATTCCTGATTTTGGACCAAGAGCAAAAAAGATACGGGATGAACGCCACGGACCAACTTCATGGGCATCAATAACGGTCAATGAAGGAAAGTTTCGCCAGATTCGGAAAATGACAGCAGCAGTTGGTTTTCCCACTTTGAGATTAGTTCGTGTTCGTATAGGAAATGTATATTTGCAGGGCTTAAAAGCCGGAGAAGTGATAGAAGTTTCTGATTTTTTTAAATTAGATAATAAGTCAATTTGAAAATTAGATAATTCGCAAATAAACGATTAACCGAATAAACAAATAAAAGATAATGCTAAACGTTGTTCTCGTAGAACCTGAAATACCAAATAATACCGGAAATATTGGAAGATTATGTGTGGGTACAGAAAGTAGATTACACCTAATTCATCCTTTTGGATTTGTGATTAATGATAAAAACCTAAAACGTTCCGGTTTGGATTATTGGGTACATCTTGATGTTACCGAATACCAAAATATAGAAGAATGGATTCAGCAGATTCCGGATCAGTCACGAGTTTTTTTGATGAGTTCTCATGCTGAAAAGTCCTATCTGGAAACTGATTTTCAGGATGGCGACTGGCTTGTTTTCGGAAAAGAAAGTGTTGGTTTGAGCAAGGAAGTTTTAGCCCGTTTTGAAAATCATTTAACGATTCCGATGTCAAAATTAATCAGAAGCTTTAATATTGCTAATTCTGTGGCTTTTGTAGTTGGTGAAGCGAAAAGACAAATTGGGCTGAAAAAAGCTTAATCGTTTCGCTGTTTAAATTGTTTAATCGTAATTATAAAAACTGATTTCCCAGCCCTGATGGAAACGACATCCTTTTGTGGCGGGGTTCGCCACAAAAGATATAGTGAACAGCAGGATTAGCTTCAAAAAAAATTAAGTAATCACAAACTTCCCTTTTTCGGCATCAAAAATAATATGCTCGTCTTTGAACAAAGTCGTAAAACTTCCTTTAGAAATCAAATTACAAGGTTCGTCCTGAACAATTAATTCCGGGGTCATGATAATCATTTCATCACTCATCTGAATTGCCAGATCAATATCGTGTGTCGAAAATAAAATACATTTTTGAGTTTCATGTGTTAGTTTTTTCAGCAATTTAAACAAGGAAACTTTATGTAATAAATCAAGGTGTGTGGTGGGTTCATCGAGAATAATCAGTGGAGTATCTTGTGCCAATGCTCTGGCAATTAAAACCTTTTGTAATTGTCCGTCACTAATTTCATAATGCTTTTTTTGAGCTAAATGTTCGATTTGAGTCAATTCTAATGCTTCCTGAACTTTCTTGATATCAGTTTGGGTTAAAGTACCAATCCAATTGGTGTAAGGCTGACGACCTAAAGCGACTAATTCAAACACGGAAAGATTACTTGGCGGTAATTTTTCGGTTAAAACCAAACTTAAATTCTGTGCTAAATCTAAAGGTTTGTAAGTATTTATATTTTTATCATTCAAAAAAACATTTCCTGATAAAGGTGGCTGAATTCCGGTAATTGTTCGTAACAGAGTAGATTTCCCAATTCCGTTTGCTCCAATTAATGAAATTAGTTTTCCTGAAGTTAAATTCAAATTTAAGTTCTCGGCAATAATCACGGTTTCTCTCTTGGATTTGTAGCCAATACTTAAGTTTGAAGTTTTTAGAATAGTCGTCATTTTTTTAAGGTGCTAAGGTTCTGAGATACTAAGTTGCTGAGTTTTTTTTGCTACAGATTGTAAGGCTTAAAAATCTGTGGCTAAATTATTTACTGAAAATTTCTTTTTCGCATTAATAAATACACTACAACCGGTGCTCCAATTATCGATGTTATTGCATTGATGGGCAATGTTGTATCTAATCCCGGTAATTGTGAGGCTATATCGCAAAACAACATTATAATTCCTCCATAAAAAAATGTACTCCAATATAACACTGCATGATTGCTGGTTTGAAATGTTAGCTTGGCAATATGCGGTACTGCTAAACCAATAAAAGCAATCGGACCAGCAAAAGCAGTAACGCTTCCGGCTAAAATACTTGTTGCAAATATGATTATAAGTCGTGCTCTTTTGTAATTTAATCCCATGCTTTTAGCATAATTCTCTCCTAAAAGCAAGGCATTTAAAGGTTTGATACTGCTTGCGCTTAACAACAAACCAAAACTTATACAAACTCCTAAAACAACAATCGATGTCCAGGAAAGATTCCCCAGACTTCCTAACGACCAAAAAGTAAATTTTTGCAGTTGTTCAGCCGAACTAAAATAAGTCAAAACTCCAACAATAGAACTGGTAAAACTAGCAAACATAAGTCCTACGATTAAAATTGCCATTGTATTTCGCAGTCGTTGAGCTACTAACAAAACCAACATTAAAACCGCCACACTTCCTAATGTAGAAGCAAGCACAATGCCATATGGTGATAATAAAATTGTATTTAAAAATGATGGTAGTAAACCTGCACCCAGAATAACAATCGCAACTGCTAAAATTGCTCCTGAGCTTAACCCTAAAACATCCGGACCAGCCAACGGATTTCTAAACAAAGTTTGCATTAACAATCCACTTACAGATAATCCTACGCCAACTAACATTGCTGTAATTGCTTTTGGCAAGCGATAATTAATAATAATATATTCCCAGGTCGATTTACTTGCCTGACCGCCGGTTAAACTCGTATAAACTTCTTTGAATGGAATGGTAACAGATCCCAGACTAATGTCCAGGAAAAACATAAACAAAAATGCCAAACCGAGTCCGGAAAACAGGATTATATTTCGCTTTTTATTGATCAAGACTTTTAATTTAATTGAGATGCAAAAGTAAATTCATAGCTTGCCAATAAATCAGGATGAAAAATTTTGATATAATCTTTTAGTACTAAATCCGGGCGACTTGGTGCTAATTCATAATAAACAGTTCCTCCTGTTGCTCCCAGTTTCCCTTCGAAAGTATAGACCTTTTTATTTTTAAAAGCATCAAACTGACTGTAATGCGGATTGGTTTTCCCAAACTCTTCCAGTGTTTTAAACGAACCTGAAGCAATCCAGAAATTAGCTGTTTTTGCTTTTACCAATATTTTTTCAAATGATAAGCCTTCGCTTCCTGTTCCTTTTAAATCTGCCCATAAATAATTAGCATGAGCATCTTTCATAAATTGTGATACCCAGCTATTACCTTTGGCTACATACCAGATATCTTCGTACATAGAACCATATAAAACGGTTGAAGTCGCTGGTTTATCGGCTACTAATTTTTTTGCCTGATTGTAACTCGTAACAATTTTATCAAATAATTCTTTGGCTTTGTCTTCTTTACCAAATAAAGCACCATAAAGTTTAATCCATTCTGCTTTTCCTAGTGGTGATTGTTCCATCCAATCGGCCTGGATGAAAACATTTAGTCCGCTTTTTTTCAGATTATCCAGCGTCGGATTGTTGTTATCAACCCCAAAAGTCACAATTAGATCAGGAGATAATTCGATTAGTTGTTCGATATTTAACTTTTCGTTTTCTCCCACATTTTTAACAGAACCTTTGTCGATTAAAACTCGTGTTTTTTCTGACGAAACATAATCTGTATGTGGAAAACCAACCAATTTATCTTCTACTTCTAACATTTCAAGAAACGGAATATTGGTTGTGGAGGTTACTACAACAGATTCTAAAGGAACTTTTATGGTAGTATATTTTTGCAGACTGTCCGGAACTTTAGCTTCTTTTTCTTTTAAAACATAAGTAAATTTTGCCTTAGCATTTGGCCACGGATCTGAAACGGTTACAACTGAATATCCTTCGTGTTTTATGATAGAAAGTCCTGAAGCATATTCGATGCTGTTTTTTGCAATTTCAGTTTTTGCAACTTCCGCAGTCTCATTCTTTTTACATCCAACAAAAAGAAAAAAAGGTACAATAAAAATTAATTTAGGTAATAAATGTCTCATATGTAGGTTATATTATTTTTAAGGAATATGATTTAGCTTTTATTCATTTTTACTTGTAATTTGAACCATTTCGATTTCATAATTTACAATTTGATAGTGACAAAGGTAACGCAATTTCTATTTTTTTTGTCTACCTTTATTCTTACAAAACCCAAAAAACATCAACTTAACCTCATGAATAGCATAAAAACAAAAGTTTGTTCTGGCTGTGAATCTTCTTTTAGCTGTGGAGAAATTTCAGCAGAAAACAAGTGTTGGTGCAATGACTTTCCTCCTATTTTTAATCTTTCTGAGGGTGGCGATTGCCTCTGCCCAATTTGCTTTAAAGAAGCTTGTGAAGACAAAATAGATGCTTACGTAGAAACAATTACACCTCTAAAAGCTGTTAATAATAAAGCAATATCTTTACCAAAACAAGAAAAACTAATCGAAGGGATTGACTATTATCTCGAAAACGGCAACTATGTTTTTAAGGCCTGGTTTCATTTAAAAAGGGGAACATGTTGCGGAAATGATTGCCGGCATTGCCCTTATTAATTGTTAATTATAAATTGTTAGTTTGTTAATTATGAAAAATAAAAGCTTTGATTTTGCTATTCGAATAGTAAAATTAAGTTAATATTTATCTAGTGAGAAAAAAGAATTTACCCTTTCAAAACAGTTGATCAGGAACTAGTATTCGTGCAATGGTGAGAGAAGCTGAACATGCTGAAAGCAAGAACAATTTTATTCATAAATTTGCTATTGCCCAAAAAGAGGCAAAGGAGTCTGTTTATTGGTTAGAATTATTGTAGCAACTGATTATCTAAATAAAAAAGAATTTGAAAACATTCATAATGATGCGATAGAAATTCTAAAACTAATAACGAGCATTATTAAATCTACTAAAATAAAATCCCTTCTGAACACTTCCCAAAAATTAACAACTAACAATTTATAATTAACAATTAAAATGATTTACTTAATTACCGGTGGCGAACGATCAGGAAAAAGCAGTTATGCCCAAAACTTGGCGTTACAACTTTCAGAATCACCAATATATGTGGCAACAGCCAGAAAATGGGATGCTGATTTCCAGAACAGAATCGATAGACATCAGCAGGAACGGGACGAGCGCTGGACCAATATTGAAGAAGAAAAATATTTAAGTAAAATTGATTTTACCGAAAAAGTAGCTTTGATTGATTGCGTAACACTTTGGCTGACAAACTTTTTTACAGATCATCAATACGATGTTAATTTAAGTCTGGAAGAAGCTAAAAAAGAATTTCTTTCGATATCAAATCAAAAAAATACTACGCTGATTATTGTAACCAACGAAATTGGAATGGGCGTTCATGCCGAAACTCACATTGGACGAAAATTTACCGAATTGCAAGGCTGGATGAATCAATATCTGGCGTCAAAAGCAGATGAGGTCGTTTTGATGGTTTCGGGAATTCCGGTAAAGATTAAATAAAATTCCAATAAAAAAATTTCAAATTCCAAAAACCGCAATACAAATTCAAAGCTATGGTTTATCTTTACTTAAATCTTTTAAACTCTTATTTAATTCGAATTGATTTTTGAAATTGCTATTGAATTGGAATTTGGAATTTAAAAGTTTGGAATTTAAAGAAAATTATGAGCTACTTAGATGATATTTTAAAATCACGTCGTGATACCAGGCATTTTACTGCTGATCAGGTTCCGGACGAAGTAATCGAAAAAGCTTTGCAAGCCGGGCATTGGGCGCCATCTGTTGGGTTAACTGATGCTACGAGATATTATATCATTAAATCTGATGAGGTTAAAACAGCTGTAAAAAATCTGTTTTTAGATTATAATAAAAAAGCGGAGCAACTTACTGATAATCCGGAACAAAAAGAGCATTATAAATCATTAAAACTTGAGGCGATTGAAGAAGCTCCAATCGGTCTTATTATTGCATATGACAGATCTGTCCTGAACCAGTTTACGATTGGAACTGTAGGCAGCAATGAAGCGGTAAAATTTAGTTCGGTTTGTGCGGCACAAAATATCTGGCTTTCCCTTACAGAACAAGGTTACGGAATGGGCTGGGTTTCGATTTTGAATTATTATCAGTTTAAAAAAATTCTTGATTTACCTGAAAATATTGAGCCATTGGGCTATTTCTGTATAGGAAAACCAGCAACGAATTATGATAATCAGCCGATGTTGCAACAATTGCACTGGAAAAAAAAATCAGAAGTTCCGGTTTGTACCGAAATTAAAAATATTTCTGAAAATTCTCTTTCAGATTTTGATGTAAAACGTCAAACTATAGTGGAAACCAAAAATAATTTTAGCAAACTATTGCAGGAAAAAATCGATTCTAAAACCAAACCTATTGGTGCTTTGGGAACTTTAGAGACTCTCGTTTTTCAGATGGCAACGGTTTTTGAAACTTTGAATCCAAAAATAACAAATCCTAATATTGTGGTTTTTGCAGCCGACCACGGAATTGCAAATCACGGGGTTAGTGCTTATCCGCAAGATGTTACCCGACAAATGGTTGGTAATTTTCTCGAAGGCGGGGCGGCAATAAATGTTTTCTGCAATCAAAATGACATTCGTTTATCTATTGTTGATGCCGGAGTAAATTATGATTTTCCCACAAATGCTCATTTGATTCATGCCAAAATCGCCAAAGGAACCCAGTCTTTCTTGCATATGCCTGCCATGAGCGAAACTGAATTGCAATTGTGTTTCGAAAAAGGAAAATCGATTGTTGAAGACATTGCCAAAACAGGTTGTAACTGTATTGGTTTTGGTGAAATGGGAATTGGAAATACCTCAACAGCTTCGGTTTTAATGAGTCTTTTAACCGACTTACCTATCGAAGATTGTGTTGGAAAAGGTACGGGAGTTGAAAATGAAAAACTGCTTCAGAAACAAAACCTGCTCAAAAAAGCGATCGAAAATTATTACGGCCAAGCCGAATTAAAACAACAACTTGCATACTTTGGAGGTTTTGAGATCCTACAGATAGCAAGCGGAATGTTAACCGCCTACGAGAATAAAATGCTCATTTTAGTAGATGGCTTTATTTGTAGTGTTGCTTATCTGGTTGCTTCGAAAATCAATCCTGATATAAAACAAAATGCTGTTTTTTGTCATTGTTCTGCTGAAAAAGCACATCAAAAACTATTGCATTATTTAGATGCAAAACCTATTTTAAATTTAGATTTGCGTTTAGGTGAAGGAACTGGTTGTGCGATTGCTTTTCCTATTTTAAAATCGGCTGAAGCATTTTTAAATGATATGGCAAGTTTTGAAAGTGCCGGGGTTAGCAGGAAGTAATTAAAATGGTACTTTTTAGTTAAGTAAGAAAAAACACAACAAACATGCCTTTTGTAAAATTTTACATACATTTTTTTTAGAAAACAAAGAACAGATTTCCATTTTTAGATTCAGTAGAGTTAAGACAGAAAAGTTTGGAGTCACATTAGAGAGAATGCGAAAGAAAAAGGAATTTATATTGATTTTATAAATGGATATTCAGATCATTGCCATTGTATAATTTCTTTAGGAGTAGATCAAAATATTCGAAAAATAATGCAATTACTTAAAGGAGAATCTTCATTTTGGATTAATAAAAATAAATTGACCAAAGAAAAATTTGAATAGCAAGATGAATATTTTGCGGTTTCGGTTTCAGAATCTTTAATAGATCGGGTCAGAGATTACATTAAAAATCAAGAAATTCACCATAAGAAAAAAAAATTTCAGGAAGAATATGATGAAATCATCAGCAAATTTGGGTTTCAAAAAGACAATAAAATAGAATTTGGCTAAAGCCCTTCTAAATATAAACTCTCTACCCGCAGATAAATCTGGGGGCTATTCAAAAAAACATTTATATTAATAATGAAAATTATACACCAGCTGGATTTGAATAGACAACAGCTTTAGATGTTGGTATAAATATTTGCAATCAAAATGGCTTTAGCCAAATAACTATACATTGTATTAATGAAAAAAGAACTACATATTTTCTTCACCTCTTTAATGTTTTACACCAGAATTCCCTGTCCTAAAAACATTGATCATCATCCTGATTATTTAAATAAAGCGACTCGTTATTTTCCTTTAATTGGCTGGATTGTCGGCAGTATTTCATTTCTGGCTTTTTATCTGTTTTCACTTTTTCTTTCAACAGAAACAGCAGTAATTTTTGCTCTTATTATTTCTGTCCTCACAACCGGAGCCTTTCATGAAGATGGTTTTGCTGATGTCTGTGATGGTTTTGGCGGAGGCTGGACCAAGGAAAAAATTCTGCTGATTATGAAAGACAGTGCTATTGGCGCTTATGGAGCAATTGGTTTGGTTCTGTTATTTTTATTGAAATTCAAATTGCTTTCAGAATCCGTTTCGCTTTTTAAAGGAGATAATGCTTTTGCAATTTTTCAGATTTTTCTTTTATTCATTTCTGCGCATGCTTTGAGCCGACTGGCTGCAATCTCTATTATTTTTACACATGAATATTCTCGGGATGACGCTTCGAGCAAAAGTAAACCTATTGCTAAAAATAATACCTGGAAAGAAATTTTGGGTTCATCTTTCTTCGGATTACTGCCTTTATTTGTTTTCTCTTATTTTCAATATAAATTCCTTTTGGCTTTACTTCCCGTTTTTATTGCGCGTTATTTTCTGGCGCGTTATTTCCAGAAATGGATTGACGGTTATACCGGAGATTGCCTTGGTGCAACACAACAGGTATGTGAAGTTATTTATTATTTAAGTATTCTTGCGATATGGAAATTTATCTAGTTCGCCATACCGAAACCATTTGTGAAAAAGGAATTTGCTACGGACAATCTGATGTAGAAATAGCAGAACCTTTTGATTCTGTTTTTGAAAATATTGTTTCTCAATTACCTTCAGAAACGATCGTTTTTTCCAGTCCGTTGAAACGCTGCCTTATTTTAGCTGAATATATTCAGAGAAACACAAAAACTATTTCTTTTCAAAAAGACGAACGATTGATGGAAATGAATTTTGGCGACTGGGAAATGAAAAACTGGAGTGATATTGCACCCGAACAATTAAATCCCTGGATGGAAGATTTTGTAAATATTAGTGCTTCAAACGGAGAATCATTTGTAGAATTACATAAAAGAGTGGGAAATTTTTTATCTCAAATTTTAAAGGAAAAAACACAACCCATTATTGTAGTCGCACACGCCGGAGTTATTCGAAGTATCTTATGTCATCATACTTCATTACCATTAAAAGATGCCTTTAATAACAAAGTAGATTTTGGTCAGGTTATCAAAATAGAAGTCTAAAACTTATTTTGTTTAGAATTTTATTTAAAAACTAAAACAAATTTGAAAAATCGACAATTTTAACTTTATCTTTGCACGAAATTAAGGTTGTGTTCATTTCAACACATTAAAAGGGAATCAAGTTATTATTATAAAATCTTGAGCTGTACCCGCAACTGTAAGCTTTGTTCTGAAAAGAATGCTTGTTGTTAACTCCAATACCACTGATCGCCCGGGCGAATGGGAAGGTAAACAATAAGACGCAAGCCAGGAGACCTGCCTTTATAACAAATATCGAGCTCTCGGGAAAAAGAGTGTAGAAATTATGACTTTAAAAAGACTTTTCGCTTTTTTATTCTTGTTGTTGTGCCAGATTATTTCGGCACAGAACGACTCTATTACCAAGTTAAAAGAAGTTGTGGTTTCAGATGCCAATCTAAAAAAATATTCTAATTCTCAATCTGTTCAGGTTCTGAATGATTCAATTATTAATAAAAACCAATCTTCTCTAACTTCTCTTTTAAATTACAATACCGTTATTTATTTTAAGGAAAATGGTCTTGGAATGACTTCCGGCCCTTCTTTTAGAGGAACCACTGCATCACAAACAGCAGTTATCTGGAATGGGATAAATATTAATTCACAATTTTTAGGTCAAACTGATTTTAACACTATCGGAACAAGAGATTTTAATTCTATAGCCGTAAAAGCCGGAGGAGGAAGTGTTTTATATGGCAGCAGTGCTATAGGCGGCAGTATACATTTAAACAACGATTTACAATTTAAAAAGGCTTTTTCAAATCATCTCTTTTTTAGTGCGGGCAGTTATGATACTTACAGCGCCAATTATCGTACAATGGTTTCATCAGATAAATATAGTCTGCAGATAAGTTTTTCCAGAAATAGTTCAGAAAATGATTTTAAATATCCCGGAAACACAGATCAAAAAAACATTAATGGAGAGTACTATAATACAAGTATGAATACCACTTTTGGTTATAAAATTGATTCTAATAATACTATAAAGTTATACAGTCAGTATTATGATTCAGAACGTCATTTTTCTTTAACCACTCCCACAGCATCGAAAACAAAATATGACGACTTTAATACGAGAAACCTCTTAGAGTGGGAAAATAAATTCGATCGTTTTACGTCTAAACTAAAATTAGCCCATATTGGTGAATCTTATAAATATTTCTCTGATATAAATTCGAAGTTATTTACTTATGGTAAGGTCGAAACTTCCATCATAAAATATGATTTGGCTTTTGATGTAAATGATAAAATTAAACTTAATTCTATTGTTGACTATAATAGAAATAAAGGTTACGGATCAAGTATAAATAATGTAAAAAGGAAAATAGGTACTGCCAGTTTGTTGCTAAGCCATTTAGTAAGCGATAAATGGGATTATAATGCCAGTATCCGTCAGGAAATAACGGATAACTACGGTAATCCATTTCTATTTTCATTAGGAACAAGATATCAGTTTACTGATTTTTATCGCATAAAATTAAATGCTTCAAAAAATTTCAGAATGCCAACTTATAACGATTTATTTTGGGAAGGAAGCGGTAATCCCGATTTAAGGCCTGAGACTTCTTATCAAGGTGAGATTGGGAATGAATTTTTCACGAAAAACTTCACATTATCTGTAACAACGTATTACAATTCGATTAAAGATTTATTGCGTTGGGTACCATCACAGGGAGGCGGAGACAACTGGTCTCCGGAAAACACTAAAAAAGTGAGAGCATATGGAGCCGAAGTCCTTTTAGAATGGAAGACTAAAATAGACAGCCATAATTTTACGCTTAACGGTACTTATGCCTATACTGTTTCAGAAAGTAAACAACTTATAAGCGGTGAATTAGTTTACAAGCAACTCATTTATGTCCCGTACCATAAACTCACAGGATCAGTTTCATACAATTGGAAAAAAGTCTCTTCTTATTTTCAGTATCTATATAATGGAGACGTTTATAGTACTCCTTTTAATAATCCTGCTACCAAAGTAAAAAATTATAACATTGGTAATATTGGTGCTGACTATGATTTTGGTAAAAAGAACAGCTACAAATTGGGATTTCAGATATTCAATATTTGGAATGAAAACTACCAACCGGTCATCAGCAGACAAATGCCGGGAACAAATTATACCTTATACATTAACCTTAATTTTTAAATATGATGAAAAGATTTCATAAACTGTTTTTAACGATCGCGATAAGCTCGGCATTTTTTGTGTCGTGTAGTAATGATGACAATGACAAACAAGAGCCACGAGGAAATTACGACGGCGGACTGTTTATTGTTAATGAAGGTAATTTTCTAACTCCTAATGGAAGCATCTCTTATTTATCAGATGATTTACAAATAGAAAACAATGTTTTTTCATTAGTAAACCCTGGAAAAGTTACTGGTGACACCCCTCTTTCTATTGGTTTTAATGGAGATATGGCTTATATTATTGTAAACGGTTCTAATAAAATAGAAGTGGTTAACAGATATACCTTCAAAAGCATTGCAACTATAACTTCACAAGTAAAAAATCCTAGATATATTGCTTTTGCAAATGGAAAAGGATATATAACAAACTGGGGCGATGGCAACGTAGCAACAGATGATTATGTCGCTGTACTAGATCTTACTTCAAATACCATTACTTCAACAATTTCTGTAGTTGAAGGTCCTGAAAAAATCATTGAAGACAGCGGAAAACTTTACGTTGCTCATAAAGGCGGATTTAGCCAGGGAAACTCACTGACTGTAATAAACGCTGCAAATAATACTGTTACAACAAACTTTGTAGTAGGAGACGTTCCTGGTTCTTTAGCAAAAGATAACGGCACTTTATACATACTATGCAACGGAAGACCAAGTTATGCAGCTCCGGAAACACCCGGTAAAATAGTTAAAGTTAATTTAAGTACTAATACCGTAACATCAACTTTAAATTTCTCTGGTGTAACGCATCCTGACTTTTTAGATCTTGATAATAGCAAAATATATTATACTGTTGGAAACAGCATTTTTTCTGCACCTGTAAACACAACAACATTACCAACTACTGAAACATTTAAAGCTACAGGAGTAGCTTCTCTATATGGTTTTGCTGTAAAAAATGATAAAGTATATGTAGCAGATGCATCAAACTACCAAGATCCGGGAGATATTTATATTTATTCTACTGCTGGAACTGTTTTAAATAAATTTGGAGTATCTATACTGCCAAATGGTTTTTATTTTAATAATTAATTCCTGCTTTTGTGAATTAAGTTTAGTTTTTGGAAAACTCTAATAAAAAAGGCTTTCATTTCTGAAAGCCTTTTTTATTGTTCTTATTTTAGTGCTCTTAAAAGTCCTTCGGGAGCTTTTTCTATATACATTTGATTTCTGATTCCGTTCATTGCTTTAATATCTGTAAAACCTTTTAAAGCTATACCTGAATCTGCTTTTTTAGTGGTGGCAGACCCAGTAATTTTTGAAATAACAAGATTCAGTAATGGTTCTGATGAATCACCCAAAACGCCTAAATTACTTATGCGCTCGAGTTGCTCATAAGTTGGTTTCAGACCATCTGTATATTCGCCAAAATCAGCTGCGTTTACAATTTTTAAAACCAAAGGCTGCATCGCATATTTGTGATTTGGGTTTCTATTTGATTTTCCAAAAGTTGGAGAATCATATAAAGTAACAGAACCCACATTTTTACCAACTGTTGTCTCCCCTACCTGAACTACAGAAATATAAGGAGCTAAACCATTTATTACTAATTCACTTGCAGAAGCTGTACCACTGGTTGTTATAATATATATTTTGGTTAAGTTTAGGCTATTAATCGCTGTTCCGTCTATTTTATCTACAAATTTATTATTAAGCGATTCCGGATCTTCACTTTCATAGAATTCATTAATTTTTGCATTCCATTTTTCTTTAGCAAAAATCTTATTCGTAAATTGTCCTGTAATCATACTTGCTAAACGAGTTGCAGTTTGTATAGAGCCGCCTCCGTTATATCTTAAATCCAAAACAAAATCAGTAATTCCCTGTGATTTTAATTCGGCGAAAGCCGCATTAAGCTGTGTATCATAGTTTGCATAAAACCCATTGTACATCAAATAGCCTATTTTATGACTTCCCGATGTAATTACTTTATTGATAAAAATAGGGTTTTCATCTAAAGTAGTTTTCACCAAAGCAACAGATTTTCCGTTAGATTCGAAAGTAGTTCCGTTATAAGAAACCATATTTAAGGTATAACTGTCAGCAGCTAAAAGTGCCTGATAATTTGAAACCGTAAGTTGAGTTCCGTTTACTCCAGTAAAAAGATCCCCACGTTTGATGTCTTTTGTTGAAGCATCAGAATTGGGAATAATATAGCGTACATAACCAACCAAATCCGTAGAGCTTCCCGGCTTATAACTTAATCTAAAGTCTACTCCGTCATTTTTTGAAGTTCCCTGAAGTTCTTGTTCTAAAACAGTATAATCATCGACTATCCAGCTAAAACGATCAATTGCCTGTCCTTTAGGAAATTTACTGATAGGTTTATTTAGTAAATCCTGGAATAAATCTTCAGGCTTATTATATCCTCTTAAAAAAGAATTTAAGGCTTCCTGATTACTAAAACGATCATCAGCTAAATTAGGAACATCAGCCTGCCATAAATAGTATTGATTTAATCCTTTCCAGATGAAATTATTAACCTGCAAATCAGCCGGGGCCGCAACATCATCCTGATCTTCACAGGATTGTAAAGAAAATGCAAGTAAAAATAATAACAGTACGCTCTTTAAAATTGTTTTCATATAGTAGGTATCTATGTAGTACTAACGTAAAAATAGTATCTTTAGTTTTAACAATGATAATTTTAAAGTAATTTTTTATTATAAAATTTCCATACGCTGCTGTAACAAAAATAATAGTACCTCGTCTTGACTATATAAGCTAACGAATAACCAACGAAATAACCAATAAATTTTATGAATCAGAATGTGTTTATAGAATTAATAAATCCTTTTAAAGACAAAGTTTTTCGTCTGGCAAAAAGATTGTTAACCAGTACCGAAGAGGCCGAAGATGCTACTCAGGAAGTAATGGTAAAATTGTGGAACAAGAAAGAGAATTTAGACTCCTATGGTAGTGTTGAAGCACTGGCCATGACCATGACCAAAAATTATTGTCTGGACCAGTTAAAATCGAAAAGAGCCGGTAACCTTAAAATTGTCCATAGTAATTACACCGATCGTGAGCCACAATTAGATAAAAAACTGGAAGATTCGGATAGTTTAGAATGGGTTGAAAAAATTATAAGTCAGTTGCCCGAACAACTACAAATATTAATTCAGTTACGCGATGTTGAACAATATGAATTTGATGAAATTGCGAAAATTGTCAACATGAATGAAACGGCTATTCGGGTAGCACTTTCGAGAGCGAGAAAAAAAATAAGAGAATCAATGCTTAATACACACCGTTATGGAATTCAATAAAATAGAAGATATATTAGAAAAATACTTTCAGGGAGAAACTACTATTGCAGAAGAAAAAGAATTAAAAGACTATTTTTCTTCACCAAATGTTGCGCAGCATTTAGAGCAATACAAACCTATGTTTGGCTATTTCTCTCAGGTAAAAGAACAAAAATCGACGCACCCGATACCATTAAAAACTAAAAAACGAAATGTGGCGTGGTTATCAATCGCAGCATCTGTTGTTGTTTTACTAGGAGTTGGAACCTATTTTTATGTAAGCGAAAAAAATGCAGCCCCGGTTGTAGCGCAATCAGAATTAGGAACCTACGATGATCCGGAAGAAGCACTTGCGGCAACGCAAAAAGCTTTAGCCTTATTATCAAGCAATGTTAATGTAGGTATAGAAAGTGTACAATACATTAAAGAATACGAACAATCAAAAAACAAAATTTTTAAACAATAATTAAAATTCAATCAAAAATGAAATCAACGATTCAGGAATACAGAAAAAACAATAGAAAACTCATGAGTAAAAATTTCATCATAACACTAGTCTTCGCATTCGTAAGCCATGCTTTTTATGCACAAGGCGCTTTTGACAAATTTGATGGCCAGGACGATGTAACTTCGGTAATTGTCAACAAAAAAATGTTTGACTTAATGAGTAAAGTAAAAGTTGATGCTTCAGACAAAGAAACACAACAATATATTAACCTGATTAAAAAATTAGATTTTCTAAAAGTGTTTACGACCAAAAATCCTAAAATTGAAGCAGACATGAAAGCTTCTGCTGACAAATATGTAAAAACAGCCGGATTAGAAGAATTAATGCGAGTAAATGACGGCGGCAGAAATGTTAGAATATCAGTAAAATCAGGAGCAACAGACTCTCAGGTAAAAGAATTGCTAATGTTTATTGATGGTGCTAAAAACGACGAAACGGTTTTATTATCCTTAACCGGTAATTTTGACATCAACGAAATTTCAGTACTTACTGATAAGATGCAGCTTCCTGGTGGTTCTGATTTAAAAAAAGCCTCTAAAGGTAAAAAATAAGATGAAAATCAGCATTTTTACCTCAGCCCTTTTAGTATTATTAACTTTAGTAAGTTGTAATTCTAATCCTTCATTGCAGAAATATTTTGTACAAAACACAGATAATAAAAATTTTATTGCGCTTGATGTTTCACCAAGTATTTTAAACTTAGAAAAAACTAAACTATCTGCAGAGCAAAATGAAGCTTTAAAATCATTCGATAAAATGAACATTTTAGCTTTTAAAGCAAATGCGACAAACCAGCCTCAATTTGAAACAGAAAGAGCTAAAGTTAAAGCGATTCTAAAAGATCCAAAATACCAGCAATTGATGAGTTTTGGCTCAGGTAAAGACGGCGCATCGATAAGCTATGTTGGGACTGACGAAAACATTGAAGAATTCGTGGTTTTTGCGAACAGAAAAGAAAGCGGTTTTGCAGTAGTTCGTGTATTAGGAAAAAACATGAATCCAAATAACATTATGACTTTGATGTCGGTTTTAAAAGAATCGAAAATTGACATGGAACAATTAAAACCTTTACAACAACTGGTTAAATAATAAATCTTACTCTTACTTTAAAAACGAAAAAGCTCCATATGATGGGGCTTTTTTACAACAATTTGAAAGATTATACTGTATAATTTTTATTGCTTTTGTTTTAACCTGAATTTAATTATATTTGTGCCCAACCAAAACATGAATTAAAAAAACATGGTACAAAAAACTTCAGTTGCTTTTATCGCGGAATCCTGGGTAGCTCTTGGAGCTGGAATGGGTGGCGGTCGTGATTCCGCTACCAATGGAATATTGATGCCAGATAGTGCCGTTGGTATTGGAAAGAAGGCTGGCGAGAGAATTTATCACCGAGGAAGTCATCCTAGCTATAACGCAATGGTCGAAAGTAAAGTGGCTAGGCTAACGTAAATGGAACCGGAAATGTACTTCTTTTTTCATGAAATCAAGGCTCCGTCTTGTCCTGTGTTTATTAATGGACTGTTGCACGAAAAATTCATCAGCAACGGAGCGGATGTTGAAATGAATTATACGTGGCACTGGGCTGATGATGGGGAGGCGCTTGCGTCGCTTCCAGATGAGCTGTGGCTGATTACGAAAGATCGCGGATATTCATTTGATTTTAGGCACGCATTTGGTGGATATATTGTGAGTGCGAAGCTGCTATCTCTCATGGATGAGCATGGTAGTAAGAATTGGGAGCGGTCTTCGCTTTGTATCGTGAATAAAAAGAAAGAATTCATTTCGAAGGTGGATTATTTTTTTGTGCGTGCATCGGAAAAATCTGTCTTATCAAATGTTGTTGATTTAAGTAAATCTAAAGTAGAGTTAAGAAAAGATGGCGCGATTAAAAGTTTGAAAAGCTTGTCTTTGATTGATCGCATTGGCGAAGAAATATTTTTGGTTAATGAGTTGGCATTGCTTGGTAAAGTATTTTGCTCGTCAAACTTTGAAACTATGTTTCGCAAAGACGCATGGCAAGGAGTCGATCTTCTTCCTGAAGAAAAAATTGGGGCGGTGAAGCAACTTTGGGATCAGTGATTTACCTAGACTAATAAAATGGATTATTCGGTGGTAATGATTACCCGCCCGTGTTCCACATTGACCTTCACGCGCTGCTCTGCGCGAAGCCTGCCTGCCATCGCCTGGCGAGCTTCATCCACGGGTAAAGACGGCGCGTCAATTAGTTATGTTGGGACTGATGACAACATTGAAGAATTCGTAGTTTTTGCAAACAGAAAAGAAAGCGGTTTTGCAGTAGTTCGTGTATTAGGAAAAAACATGACCCCGAATAACATCATGACTTTGATGTCAGTTTTAAAAGAATCGAAAATTGACATGGAACAATTAAAACCTTTACAACAACTGGTTAAATAATAAATCTTACTCTTACTTTAAAAACGAAAAAGCTCCATATGATGGGGCTTTTTATTTATATGTCAAAATATTATACTGAATAATATTACAAAAATATTATTTTGATCTCAGCTCAATTTAATTATATTTGTATCTAACCAAAACAAAAATTATTAAATCAACATGGTACAAAAAACATCGAATGCTTTTATAGCGGCATCATGGGTAGCTCTCGGAGCTGGAATGGTTGGATACATTGTTGGACTCGCAAGAGCCGAAATGTTATTGAATGAAAAAGGATATTATTTCACCGTTTTAATGTTTGGCCTTTTTGCTGTAGTTTCATTACAAAAAAGCGTAAGGGACAGACTTGAAAAACTTCCTGTAACAGACATGTACTACGGAATTTGCTGGTTTGGAACTCTTTTATCAATCGTTTTGCTAACAGTAGGATTGTGGAATGCTACTATTCTGCCAAGCGAAAAAGGTTTTTATGCCTTTGCCTTTTTATTAGCGCTATTTGGTGCAATTTCTGTCCAAAAAAACACAAGAGATAATATGTCATTCGAAAAAAGCGAATAAACACAAATATTCAAAAACTAAAAAAGCTCCATTTTTATGGAGCTTTTTTTATATCAGGATTCGGGTTATTATTTACTCAAATACATTTTTCTTCTTGAGTACAATTCGTAGAACTGATCGTCTTTTAAGTCATCAATAAACAAGATACTTTCTCCTGTTGACTTCATCTCTGGTCCTAATGCTTTGTTCACATTATGAAATTTACTGAAAGAGAAAACCGGTTGTTTGATCGCATATCCTTTCAATTGCGGATTAAAATCGAAGTCAGTTACTTTATTATGTCCTAACATTACTTTCGTAGCATAGTTCACATAAGGTTCTCCATAGGCTTTTGCAATAAACGGTACTGTTCTTGATGCTCTAGGATTTGCTTCGATAATATAAACCGTATCATCTTTTATTGCAAACTGAATGTTGATTAAACCAACAGTTTTAAGCGCTCTTGCAATTTTTACAGTATGATCTTTTATTTGCTGCATCACGAATTCTCCTAAGTTAAAAGGAGGTAATGTCGCATTACTATCTCCAGAGTGAACTCCACAAGGTTCGATATGCTCCATAATTCCAATGATGTACACATTTCCATCAGCATCACAAATAGCATCTGCTTCAGCTTCGATTGCTCCGGCTAAATAGTGATCCAAAAGCAATTTATTTCCAGGAATCGTTTTCAATAAGTTGATAACGTGTTCTTCTAATTCTTTTTTATTGATTACAATTTTCATTCCCTGACCTCCTAATACATAAGAAGGACGAATCAATAAGGGGAAGTCTAAAGTATCTGCAAGAGCAGAAGCTTCGTCTGCCGTTTCAGCAATTCCGAATTGTGGGAAAGGAATATGTAATTCTCTCAATAAGTCAGAGAAACGTCCTCTGTCTTCGGCTAAATCAAGTGCATCAAAACTGGTTCCGATGATTTTTACGCCGTATTTAGACAATTTTTCAGCTAATTTCAAAGCCGTTTGACCACCTAATTGCACAATAACACCTTCTGGCTTTTCGTGCTGAATGATGTCATATATATGTTCCCAGAAAACCGGTTCGAAGTATAATTTATCAGCTGTATCAAAATCAGTCGAAACCGTTTCAGGATTACAGTTGATCATGATCGTTTCATAACCACATTCTTTTGCAGCCAAAACTCCGTGTACACAAGAATAATCAAACTCAATTCCTTGTCCAATTCTGTTTGGTCCTGAACCCAGCACAATGATTTTCTTTTTATCCGTAACAATGCTTTCGTTATCTACATAACGCTCGCCATTTGCTTTTTCGATTTCAGCCTCAAAAGTAGAGTAATAATAAGGTGTTTTTGCCTTAAACTCAGCCGCACAAGTATCAACCAGTTTAAACACACGGTTGATATTCTTATCCATACGTAAAGTATGCACTTCACTTTCAAGACAATTCATCATGTGCGCAATTTGTCTGTCGGCAAAACCTTTTTGTTTCGCTTCAAGCAAAAGTTCTTTAGGAAGATTAGATACTTTATAGTTCGAAATTTCTTTCTCTAACGTATAAAGTTCTTCGTATTGTTTCAGGAACCACATATCGATTTTTGTGATTTCATGAATACGGCTCAACGGAATTCCCATTGCGATTGCATCATAAATTACAAAAACACGATCCCAACTTGCAAAAGTTAGTTTCTCGATAATTTGTTCGTAGTTTTTATATCCTTTTCCGTCAGCACCTAAACCATTTCTTTTAATTTCCAGAGATTGAGTTGCTTTGTGTAATGCTTCCTGAAACGAACGTCCAATTCCCATTACTTCACCAACAGATTTCATCTGAAGACCTAAAGTTCGGTCAGCACCTTCAAATTTATCAAAGTTCCAACGCGGTATTTTCACGATTACATAATCCAATGTTGGTTCAAAAAGAGCCGAAGTAGATTTTGTAATTTGGTTTTGCAATTCATCTAAGTTGTATCCTAAAGCCAGTTTAGAAGCAATTTTTGCAATTGGGTAACCTGTTGCTTTAGATGCTAAAGCAGATGAACGAGACACACGGGGATTAATCTCGATCGCCACGATATCTTCTTTTTCGTCTGGGGAAACTGCAAATTGTACGTTACAGCCTCCTGCAAAATTTCCGATACTACGCATCATCAGGATGGCATAATCACGTAATTTCTGGAATGTTGTATCCGATAATGTCATCGCTGGCGCCACTGTAATCGAATCTCCGGTATGAATTCCCATTGGGTCCATATTTTCGATCGAACAAATGATGACAACATTATCATTTTTATCTCTTAAAAGTTCTAACTCATATTCTTTCCAACCCATTAAAGCTTTGTCAATCAAAACCTCATGTATTGGGGAAGCTTCAAGTCCGCGCGTTAAAAGCTCATCAAAATCTTCTTTTTTATAAACTATAGCTGCTCCTGTTCCTCCAAGTGTAAACGAAGGACGAATTACAAGCGGAAAACCAAATTCCTGCGCAATTTCTTTTCCTTCTAAGTAAGAAGTAGCTGTTTTTGCAGGTGCAGTTGGTACATTAATTCTTTCTAAAAGCTGTTTAAACTGCTCTCTGTCTTCTGTTATATTGATTGCATTGACATCAACTCCAATTAATTTTACTCCAAAATCCTGCCAGATTCCTTTTTCTTCAGCTTCCAAACATAAATTCAAAGCTGTTTGTCCGCCCATTGTTGGTAAAACAGCATCAATTTGTGGATGTTCTTTCAGAATTTCAATAATCGATTTTGTAGTTAGTGGTTTCAAATATACATGATCGGCCATTGTTGGGTCGGTCATGATAGTCGCTGGATTCGAGTTTATCAAGATAACTTCAATTCCTTCTTCACGAATAGAACGTGCAGATTGAGAACCTGCATAATCAAATTCGCAAGCTTGACCAATAACAATAGGTCCTGACCCTATTATTAAAACGGATTTTATTGATGTGTCTTTAGGCATTTTATTTGTATTGTGTAGTTATATAAAAGTACTTTAAAAAACATTCGTAGTATATTCTAAACTAGAACGTTGCAGATTTTTTACCGACAAGGTATAAAAAAAGGCGATACTAAAAAAGTAACGCCTTATTTATGTTTATACAAACATTATTTTTTGTGTCTAGGCTCGCTAGAAACAGTTAATTTATGTCTTCCTTTTGCTCTTCTACGCGCCAGAACTTTTCTTCCATTCGCAGAAGCCATTCTGTCCATAAATCCGTGCTTATTTCTTCTTTTTCTTTTCGATGGTTGAAATGTTCTTTTGCTCATTGCTTTGTATCTTTAAAATGGTGTCTATTATCTGTTTTTCTGTTTTGAATATCGTTATTCCAAAACCGAGTGCAAATATACAAAGACTTTTTTTTCTCGCAAGTAGTTTTATAAAAATATTTTTAATTCATTTTACTATATTTGCAATCACAAATATACATCTATTATGTTTCACAAAAATATTAAACTTATTTTAGCCGGACTTCTTGTAGTTGCTGGCATTTGGCAATTTACTGAAAGTAATATCGGGAACGGAATCTTCCTTATATTATTGACGGCGATTCCAATATTTCTTTACTTTAAAAACGAATTTATCCTTTTAGCCTTCCTTAAATTAAGAAAACAAGACTTCGAAGGTGCTAAAAAATGGCTGGCATACATCAAAAACCCTGAAGCTGCATTAGTAAGAAAACAACAAGGATACTTTAATTACCTTCACGGAATCATGTTATCTCAAACCAATATCAATCAGGCCGAGAAACATTTCAAAAAAGCGATCGAGCTTGGACTATCAATGGATATGGATTTAGCCGTCGCAAAATTAAATCTTGCCGGAGTTGCCATGTCACGCCGCAGAAAACTTGAAGCAACTAATTTACTGAACGAAGCTAAGAAATTAGACAAGCAAGGAATGCTGAAAGAGCAAATCACAATGATGAAAGAACAAATGAAGAAAATCTAAACTTTTTTACATTGCAATATTTAAATCCCAAATTCCAATCGTGAATTTGGGATTTTTTATTTTAGATTGCAGAGTTTAAATTTTTTTGAGATTTGGAATTTATTAAGGAGCTATTTACTTCGTCAGTCGCTATCGCTCGTGCCTGCTATTCGCTTGTATCTTTTCCTTGCTAAAGAAGCAAGAAAAAGGATACCGCTTCTATCAGGGCTAGGGCACTCGTTTTCACAAGAAGATTTATCGTCAAGCTTATACTTGTATCTAACGACCTGTTCGCCGTGCCAAAAGCAATCTCACTCAGCATATCTTCGACTAAATAGTACTTATTATTTTCTTTTCTCTGCGATATAAAACTTATAGTCCCTACGGGAAAAATTATAAAACTCAAATTTATTACTACCAACATTTAACCTCTACGAGGTTACTCCTTTAGGAGTTAAATGTTGGTAGAAAAAAAATGTTATCATCAATTGTCCCATAGGGACTACATAAAAAACAACCACACGCAAGCTGTCTAAATTTCCTTATTGTTAGTGTGGTTGCTTCGTACCTCGCAATTACTTTTTTTACGTATAAAATTGCGCACACACCTTTGTCAAAGTTTTAAACTTTGACAAAGGTTTTTAACCATAAAATTTTTGGAATTTGGCTCCGTGCGATAGAAAGCAGGCGAAATAAATCGACAAAGATTACACAACAAAACCCGACAGGTTTTAAAAACCTATCGGGTTTACTATACCTTTAACAAAGATTTCTAATCACAAATATTTCGAATTTGGAATTTTTAAAATTGAGATTTTACTTTTCCAATATAATCGAAGGCAAATTCTCATTCAGCCATTTGTATTTATTGAGGATCATAATATGTGTTCCTCCTTTTACAACAATACAACTGTTGATATATTTGATAGGAAAAACATCATCCTGATCGCCGTGAATATGAATCACTTTTGGGTCGATTTCATTTCTGTCCCATAAAATAACCGATTCTACCGCCCATTGTAAATATTTAAGGTCACGAACCGCTAAAAACTTCTCGTATAATTTAATTCGTTTATTGATTTTTTCTCCAAAAGAATATTTTGCTAAATTTTCGATATTCAAAATCAACTTCATCGGAATTAGCTTATAGGCTTTTGTAGTTTTTCCGATTTTCATTCTTTTGGGAAATTCTGCATTGCTTCTTACACTTGAAATAATAATCACTTTTCGGGCCTGAATATGTTTTGCCATTTCCTGAACCAAAATCCCCCCAAAGGAAACTCCAATTAAAACCGGATTCTCATGTTTAATATTCCTGGTAATCCGCAATGCATAATCAGATAATGATTCTTTTGTTTTTGGGATTTCCCATTCTAATAAACATACCTCAAAAACAGATTCATCCAATTTTATTCTTTCAAAAATAGCCGGACTGGCAGCTAAACCAGGCATAAAGTATACAGGAATTTTACTCATTTGTTAGAAAGGAATTATGGGTTACAGATTTTAATTTCAAGCTAAAATTACTTTTTTTAGCAATATACACTGCAAATGTTACACCATAATTATTTTTTTAACCAAATAAAACTACAAAACATAAAACTAATCCAGACATACACAGCATCATTAAAAAATAATTTTATATTGAAAATCAAATGATTACCTTTGTAATTATTAAAATCATTATTTCAAACATTTTTCCACGATGTTTATATACTGCTTTAAACGTTCTTTTTCTATTATTTTTTAATCCAATACCCCAAAACATGACTAATATGGAACCTATTGAAACTATGGAAATCAAAGACAACACTTTTGCAAGACAATTTGAAACCATAGTCCCTGAAGGATTAATTTCTGTTGAATACTCATTTCAGGAAAAGAAAATTTTCCTAACTAAAATCAACAAACCTGAAGGTTTTGAAAATCAAGCTTTAATTGATGCTACACTTAAAAGCATCATGGAAATTATCATTGAAAAAAAATTCAGATTAATGCCAATTCATCCCAGAATAGTATTATTTATCAAAAAGAACCCTATGTATAAGGAATTACTTCCTCCCGGAATTAGAATCTAATTTTAAAAATAACCTATAAGTCGAAGCCAAAGTCCACCGATAACCATGTAGATAAGCAACATTGCTAATCCGGTAACCAATCCTTTGACCCACCAGCTTTTTAAATCGACATAGCCGCTTCCGAAGAAAACCGGTGCCGGCCCATGTCCATAATGCGTCAATGTTCCGTAAAGTGATCCAATAAAACCAAGCATAAAAGCCAGTAACAATCCAGGAATTCCAAGCGAAACACCTACACCAAGCAAAGCCGCATACATTGCAGCTACGTGTGCCGTCGCGCTTGCAAAAAGGTAATGACTAAAAAAGTATACCAATACAATAACAGGAAAAGCCATTTGCCAGCTTAAACCTCCTATTTCGGCTTTTACCAGATTACTGAACCAGCCAATAAATCCTAGTTCGTTTAGCGAACTGGCCATCATGACCAGAACCGAAAACCATACTATGGTATCCCAGGCCCCTTTTTCGGCTTTTACATCTTCCCAGTTTAAAACCGAAGTAAGCAATAAAACTACCAAACCAATGAATGCGGTTGTTGTAGCATCAATAGAAAACAAATCTCCTGTCATCCAGAGAAATAATAAAATAAAAAAAGTGAAAAGCATCAACCATTCATTACGAGTAATTGGTCCCATTTCTTTTAGTTTTTGAGCGGCAATTTGCGGAGCATCTCCTGTTTTTTTAAGTTCTGGCGGATAAATCTTATATAATAGCAGCGGAATCACAAAAAGAGAAACCAGACCCGTTCATGTTCCGTATAAAAAAGAAGATATTAAAGGAACAATCTCTACAATAAAACAGTTAGGAGCTTACGGCAATATTGCAACTGCATATCCGGATTATGAAATGCAGGAAAGTTTATTCGAAATGAAGATAACTCCTTCTAAAATAGACGAAACAAAAGATCTTATCACAAAAACAACCGTTACTTTATCTCTTTAACTATGCAAAATTTCTTTTCATTGCTTAAACGGGAATTCAGATTATTCTGGAGCAATAAAGTCCTGAGATTGCTTTTTATTGGAGCACCAATTCTTTATGGTGTTTTATTGGGCTACGTATATGGGAAAGGCAAGGTGACCGATTTACCAATTATTGTTATAGATCAGGATCGGTCTGAATTAAGCTCAAAAGCTATTCAAATGTTTGAGGATAACGAGGTTCTTCATATTGCATCAATTCTATATGATCAGAATAACCTATCTCAGATTACTATCGAAAAAGAAGCGACATGTGTTGTTAAGATTCCAAAGGATTTTGAAAAAATGACTCTCACAAAAAAATATCCTGAAATTACCACCATAGTAAATACATCTAATGTTCTAACGGCCAATTATGCCTCAACCGCCATACAAGTCTGCCTTGGAACATTAAAAGCTGGTGTTCAAATTGAGACATTAAGAAAACAAGGTGTTCCTGAAAATTTACTGGCGTCGCAATACGAACCGTTCAAAACTACTTTTATAAAAAAATACAACCGAAGCACCAACTATATGTATTTTCTTTGGCCCGGTGTTTTGGCTACAGTTTTACAACAAGTTCTTTTGTTAGGTCTGGCACTTTCGTTTGCTTCAGAATTTGAGAATGGAACTTTTAAGGATTTAGTTAAAAGATGTCCTTCAATTTTAAATCTGCTGGCCGTAAAAATCATTCCTTATATGATTATGAGTTTAGGCATTTGGTTCATTTATTGGCTTTTTACTTTATGGTTCAGATTACCTTTTTATGAAAATTTACTTCCGCTTACTTTTATAGCCGGGATATTTGTACTCTCGGTTTCCTTCATTGGAATTTTGGTGAGTATTATGGTTCCGAGTCAATTGAAAGCTACAGAGATTTTAATGGTAATTGCAACTCCCAGTTTTATCCTAAGCGGATTTACATGGCCTTTAAGCCAAATGCCTCAAGCGGTTCAGGCAATTGCGAATGTAATTCCGTTAACTCATTTCCTAAAAGCTTTTAGAATATTAATTATCGAAAACGGAACTTTTTCTCAAACCACAAAACCGGTTTGGAACATGGTTATTATCGGGATAGTTTGCTTCATTGCAGCTTATATTGCTTTGTACTTCAAAAAGAAAAAAGTTTTAAAAGAAGCTTAAATCTTTATTTACTCCATAAAAAAAGGCATAAGAATGAACTTATGCCTCTATATTTTTAAAGTATAAAATTATTTTTCAATCTCTCTCATAGAATCCATTTTTTTATGCGCAAGGAAACCTGCTACATCTTCAAAATGTTCTTTCACACGCTTATTTCCGAACTCAAAAACTTTAGTCGCTAATCCGTCAAGGAAATCACGATCGTGAGAAACCAGGATTAAAGTTCCATCGAAATCACGTAAAGCATCTTTGATAATATCTTTAGTCTTCATATCTAAGTGATTCGAAGGCTCATCCAGAATTAATAAGTTAACAGGTTCTAACAACAGTTTTATCATTGCCAAACGCGTTTTTTCTCCTCCTGAAAGTACTTTTACTTTCTTGGTAATATCATCACCCTGAAACATAAACGCTCCAAGAATGTTTTTTATTTGTGTACGAACATCTCCAACCACAATAGCATCGATAGTTTCGAAAATTGTAGCATTTTCATCCAATAATGAAGCCTGATTTTGAGCAAAATATCCAATTTGAGAATTATGTCCAATTTCAACACTTCCTTCATCAATACCAATTTCCTTCATGATGGCTTTAATCATAGTCGATTTACCTTCACCATTTTTACCTACAAAGGCAACTTTTTCCCCTCTTTCGATTACAATATTAGCATCTTTAAAAACTACATGATCTCCGTATGACTTAGAAAGCTCTTTAACCACCACAGGATATTGCCCTGAACGTGCTGCCGGTGGGAATTTTAATTTCAATGCCGAATTATCTACTTCGTCAACTTGTACGATAACCAGTTTTTCAAGCATCTTAACACGAGACTGAACGGCATCTGTTTTAGAGAATGTTCCTTTAAAACGATCAATAAAAGCCCTGTTATCCGCAATCATTTTTTGTTGCTCATCATATGCTTTTTGCTGGTGCACACGACGGTCTTTTCTTAACTCTAAATAATGAGAATATTTTGCTTTATAATCGTAGATTCTTCCCATTGTTACTTCGATAGTACGATTGGTAATATTATCTACGAATGCTCTATCGTGAGAAATGACCACAACTGCCTTTGCTGAATTGATCAGGAACTCTTCTAACCATTGAATACTTTCAATATCCATGTGGTTGGTAGGCTCATCCAGTAAAATCAAATCCGGTTTTTGAAGTAAAATTTTAGCCAGTTCAATTCGCATTCTCCATCCTCCTGAAAATTCAGAAGTCTGACGTGTAAAGTCTTCACGCTCAAAACCCAGACCAACTAAAATTTTCTCAACTTCGGCTTCGTAATTTACTTCTTCAATCGCATAATATTTCTCGCTTAAGTCAGAAACTCTTTCGATTAGTTTCATATAAGCATCACTTTCATAATCTGTACGAACAGTTAATTGCTCATTAATTTCATCGATTTCAGCTTTCATTTTAAAAATTTCACCAAAAGCTTTCGACGCTTCTTCCATTACAGTAGAACCATCTTTAGTTAATAAGTGCTGAGGCAAATAAGCCACAACAGCATCTTTTGGAGCAGAGATACTTCCGGTAGAAGGTTTACTTTGACCTGCGATTATTTTTAAAAGTGTCGATTTTCCCGCACCATTTTTACCCATAAGGGCAATTTTATCATTTTCATTTATAGCAAAAGAAACATCGCTAAATAATGTAGTTCCACCAAACTGAACCGAAATATCGTTAACTGTAATCATTTAGATTTTTAGATTTTTAGACCGCTTAGATTATTAGACTTCTTAGCAAGTATTTTTTTGAAAGCGCAAAGATAGATTAATTAGATAATTAGGCAACACAATTAAATCACTGACATCTTACTATTTTACATTACATAAAACTATTCCTACTTTATGTTATTTTTTTATCCTATCTTGTATCCCAATTTAAAAAACAAAAATCATGAGAACGAAATTAAACTTAGTAGCCTTCCTTATTACAGGGTTAATATTTGGATTTTCTGCAAATGCTCAAAAAACAGTAATTAAAAAGGAAGCTTTACCGGCAAATGCGCAAACTTTCCTGAAGACCCACTTTGGATCGAAAAAGCCCAGCTACATACTGGAAGACAAAGAAATTCTTTCTACAGAATACAAAGTTCAGTTTGAGGATAAACTTGAAATTGAATTTGACAAAAAAGGAAACTGGAAAGAAGTTGATGGAAACAGTTCCAAAATCCCTTCTTCTATTATTCCGAAAAAAATTGCTTCCTATGTAAAAACAAATTTCCGCAAAGAAAAAATAACCAAAATCGAGATAGGAACTTCTGGTTATGAAACAAAACTAAGCAACGGATTAGAATTAAAATTCAACCTAAAAGGAGATTTCACTAAAATCGATAAATAATATTTATTAAAACAAAAACCCGACAGGTTTAAAAAACTGTCGGGTTTGTTTTTGGAAATTATCTCATTATCAAATTGACTAATTATCTAATTAATTCAGTCTTTTCTCCATTTTTTTGTTTCCTCAAAAATGTGTTCTAAGATTGCAGCTTCTGTTTCGTCGAAATCTATATTTCTGCGTCCCATCACTAATTTGGCAGTTTCAAAAGCTTTTTTGGTTACATACGTTGTAAAACCTGCTGCACCGCCCCAGGAAAAACTCGGAACAAAATTTCTGGGAAAACCGCTTCCAAAAATATTAGCACTTACTCCAACTACAGTTCCGGTATTAAACATCGTATTGATTCCGCATTTACTATGATCTCCCATCATTAAACCACAAAACTGAAGACCTGTTTTAGCAAAACCTTCCGTTTCATAACTCCACAATTTTACTTCTTCGTAATTATTTTTCAGGTTTGAATTGTTACTGTCTGCCCCAATATTACACCATTCGCCCAAAACAGAATCGCCTAAAAACCCATCATGTCCTTTATTTGAATTAGCAAAAAGAATCGAATTTTTAACCTCTCCTCCTATTCTGGATCCCGGACCAACAGTGGTAGCTCCGTAAACCTTTGCATTTAGTTTTACCTGAGCATTTTCACATAAAGCAAAAGGACCACGAATTACGGTTCCTTCCATTATCTCAGCATTCTTACCTATATATATAGGACCAGTTGAAGCATTTAAAGTTACAAACTCCAGTTTTGCCCCTTCTTCAATAAAAATATTTTCAGGCGCAATAACATTTACACTTTTCGGGATTGGCTGGGATTTTCTGTCTTCTGTCAGATAAATAAAATCTTCACGAATTGCAGCATCATTTTTAGAAAAAATATCCCATGTATGTTCTACCGTCAAAATATCATCGTTGTACTGAAGGATTTCGTAAGAGTCAAAATCTACTTCTTCCTGATTTTCATTGGTAAAAAAAGCAATTACATCTTCGCCTTTAAAAATAGCCTGATTGGCTGTTAAATTAGAAACCATCTCTGCAAGTGTATCATTTGGCAAATACGCAGCATTGATCATTACGTTTTCCTCTAATTCTACCATTGGAAATTTCTCTGACAGATAATCTTCGGTAATAGTCGTTATGGTAGAACCTAAGCGCGCTTCCCATTTTTGGCGAATCGTCATGATTCCTATTAATATATCAGCAACAGGTCTAGTAAAGGTAAAAGGTAACAAAGCATTCCGGACGGGACCGTCAAAAAGAATGTAATTCATAAATATTAAATTTGATACTTGTTAAAATCTTGATTTGGTTATCGAGATCAAAGTTACAAATATTTATGGGTTTGATTAAAAAGCCTTTTAGTCAAAATAAGAAAAATATTTGTTTTTTTAGATTTAAGACTAAATATTATCGAGAAGCATGATCTTCATATTGATAATTATTTAACCTCAAAGTGCGCAATGATTTTTACTATTAGTTTTTTATAAAGAAAGGCTAAGTTCGCAAAGCTAAATCGGCACAAAGCTTTGCAAACTTTGTGTTTTCTAAACATACTATCCGATAAAAAATCTTTGCGTACTTTGCGGTTAAATTTTACACATAAAAAAAGCCTTCCGGTTGGAAGGCTTTGTATAAGTATAAACAGCTATTATTTTTTAGCGTGTTTTGCATATTTAGTTTTAAATTTATCAATACGTCCTGCAGTATCGATAAGTTTAGATTTACCAGTATAAAAAGGGTGAGATGTTCTGGAAATCTCCATTTTTACAACTGGATACTCAACTCCGTCAACTTCAATTGTTTCTTTTGTATCTGCAGTAGATTTAGTGATAAAAACTTCGTCATTTGACATGTCTTTAAATGCAACTAATCTGTAATTTTCTGGGTGAATTCCTTTTTTCATCTTTTCTTTTTATTTATTGTTTAGAGCATTTTTATTTTGAAGCTTTTTCATGGTTAGAAAAAGGTGTAAACAAAGGATACTCTTTTTTGTTTAAAATTTAATTATTTTTGAGTGTGCAAATTTACAATTCTTTTTTAATAAACAAACATTTAGTACACTTTTTTTAGTAAAATTCAAAAAGCTTTTTTTCTCTCTCATTATATTGGGAATTGCTATATTTGTGGATTAATTTTAAAACATATAGAAATATGATTAATGAAGTTATAAAAAAGAATGGTATTACCTATGGTGTAATGATCGGAATTGCATCTGCATTGGTTACTGCTACTATATATGCGGTTGATTTAAACCTGTTCACTTCATGGTGGATCGGATTGTTAAGTCTGGTTATCAATCTTACTATAAGTATTGTTTTACTTTCTAAAACCAAGAAAGATCTGCATGGAGTTTTCCCTTTTAAAGAAGCATTTACTACCTATTTTATAGCTGCAGTAATCGGAATTCTGATTTCTACTTTTTTTAATATTCTTTTATTCAATTTTATTGATCCCGCAGCAAAAGACACCTTAAATGAATTGATTATTAAATATACGGCAGGTATGATGCAAAAATTTGGATCGCCAGCTGCTGTTATTAATGAAACTATTAACAAAATGAAAGAAACAAATCCGTATTCTACTCTGGAACTACTTAAAGGATCTGTTTTTGCGATAGTAGTCAGTTCTATTTTTGGATTAATTTTCGCAGCATTTTTTAAAAGCAAAACTACCACTATTATTACACAAGAATAAAAACATAAATGAATCTATCTATACTTATACCGCTTCTTAATGAGGAGGAATCACTAAAAGAACTCTACACATGGATTATTAAGGTGATGCAATCTAACAATTACTCTTATGAAATCATTTTTGTAGATGATGGCAGTACAGATGATTCTTGGAATATTATTGAAAGTTTTTCTAATGAAAATCCTAATGTAAAAGGAATTCGTTTCATGAAAAATTTTGGAAAATCACAGGCTTTACATGCTGGTTTTGCAAAAGCACAAGGTGATGTTATTATTACAATGGATGCCGATCTTCAGGATAGCCCGGATGAAATTCCAGGATTATATGAAATGATTACGGCTCAGAAATTTGATTTGGTTTCAGGCTGGAAAAAGAAACGTTACGACTCTGTTGTGGCAAAAAATCTTCCTTCAAAATTATTCAATTGGGCAGCAAGAAAAACTTCCGGTGTTGAATTGAATGATTTCAACTGCGGATTAAAAGCATATAAAAACACGGTTGTAAAAAATATAGAAGTATCAGGCGAAATGCACCGGTATATTCCTGTTTTAGCGAAGAATGCCGGTTTTAATAAAATTGGCGAAAAAGTAGTTATTCATCAGGCACGTAAATATGGTGAAACTAAATTTGGAATGGAGCGTTTTATAAACGGTTTTCTGGATTTAATTACCATTTGGTTTTTATCCCGATTCGGAAAAAGACCGATGCACTTATTTGGCGCAATGGGTTCGCTGATGTTTATCATTGGATTTTTATTAGCCGGTTATATTGGCGTTTCGAAATTGTACCATATGTACAACGGAATGAAATATAATTTAATAACCAGTAATCCCTGGTTTTTTATTGCTTTAACAACCATGATTTTAGGAACTCAGTTATTCTTAGCAGGTTTTCTTGGTGAGATTATTTTGAGAACCAAAAGCAACGAAGCACGTTATAAAGTTGCAAGAGAGGTTAATTTTTAACAAAAACGCCTAGCTCTGACGGGAACGGCAACTTTATTATGTTCGCCCCCGGCAGGCATAAAAGATATAGTAGACAGCAGATACGGGCAAAGCGAACTAACAAAGTAATTAGCTTCTGAAAAAACCTTATCTTTAAGTTTAAACATTAAAAAAAAATTACATGAATATAGCACCTGATATTTTGAATGCTGTAAACGAATGGCTAACGCCTACATTTGATAAAGAAACACAAGCCGCGGTTAAGGAACTAATGACTACTTCGCCAAAGGAACTTGAGGAAAGTTTTTATAAAAACCTGGAATTTGGAACCGGCGGAATGCGCGGTGTAATGGGCGTTGGAAACAACAGAATCAATAAATATACACTTGGAAAAAACACTCAGGGTTTATCTGATTATTTACATGAAGTTTTTCCTAATCAGCCTTTAAAAGTAGTTATAGCTTACGATTGCCGTCATAATAGCAACACTCTTGCAAAAGTTGTTGCTGATGTTTTCTCTGCAAACGGAATCCACGTTTATTTGTTTTCAGATTTAAGACCTACTCCTGAATTGTCTTTTGCCCTTAAATACTTAGGCTGCCAATGCGGAATTGTACTTACAGCTTCGCATAATCCACCGGAATATAACGGATACAAAGTATATTGGGAAGATGGCGGACAAATCGTTCCTCCGCAGGATGCAGCGATTATCAATGTGATCGAAAATTTAGATTACGATAAAATCAAATTCAATGCAAACGAAAGCCTGATTGAATATATCGATACTGAAATCGACAAAGCATTTATAAAATCATCTATCGAAAACGCAAGTTTTAATACTCCGGCTGAAGCCAAAGATAATTTACATGTTGTTTTTACTTCACTACACGGAACTTCTATAAAATCTATTCCGGATACTTTAGCGCAAGCAGGTTACAAAAATGTACATATTGTGCCGGAGCAAGCTATTCCTGACGGAGATTTCCCAACAGTAAAATCACCAAATCCCGAAGAGCCTGAAGCATTGACTATGGCTTTGGCATTAGCAGATAAAACAAACTCTGACATTGTTGTAGGAACTGATCCTGATTGTGACCGCCTTGGTGTTGCTGTTAGAAATAATGATGGCAAAATGATTTTGCTTAACGGAAATCAAACCATGATTCTGATGACTTCTTTCTTATTGAAACAATGGAAAAAAGCAGGCAAAATCAACGGAAAACAATTCGTGGGTTCTACAATTGTATCCACTCCAATGATGATGGAACTGGCAACAAGTTATGGCGTAGAATGCAAAGTTGGTTTAACCGGTTTTAAATGGATTGCCAAAATGATTAAAGATTTCCCGGAACTTGAATTTATCGGTGGCGGAGAAGAAAGCTTTGGTTTTATGGTGGGTGACGCCGTTAGGGATAAAGATGCTGTTGCAGCTACTTTATTGATATGCGAAGTTGCAGCACAGGCAAAAGCAGCAGGAAGCAGTGTTTATAAAGAGCTTTTACAACTTTATGTGGAGAATGGTTTTTATAAAGAATCCTTAGTCTCTTTAACTAAAAAAGGGATGGAAGGTTTACAGGAAATTAATCAGATGATGATCGATTTACGCCAAAATCCTTTGAAAGAAATCAGCGGACAAAGAGTAATTATGGTTGAAGATTATCAATCTTCTATTGCTTTGAATTTATTGACCGGTGAAGAATCTGCAATGGAAATCCCGAAATCTAATGTACTGATTTATTATACCGAAGATGGTTCTAAAATTTGCGCAAGACCAAGCGGTACCGAACCTAAAATTAAATTCTACATTAGCGTTAATGCAGAATTAGATTCGGTTGAAAATTTTGACGCAGCAGAAAGCTTCTTAGACGAAAAAATACAAAATATCATTGCAGGAATGCAATTGAAGTAATTATAGAATGAGTGACAAACCTGAAACAAATGATCAGCCTGAACTATTAAATTCGATTATAGGATTAATAGATCAGACCCGTCATTTTGTTGCTAAAACAATTAATCAGGAACTGACCTTATTATATTGGAAAATCGGAAAAACAATTAATGACGAAATTCTAAAAATGACAGAGCCGATTATGGAAAGAAGCTTATTAAAAATTTAAGTGAAGAGCTTTCTGTAAGATACGGAACCGGTTTTAACAAAAGAAACCTACACAGTTTTATAAAGTTAAACTCAATATTTCAAGACCTGCAATTGTGCACACACTGTGTGCACAATGAGCTGGTGTCACATTAGAACTTTAATTTACATTGAAAACAGTATAAAACGTGAGTTTTATATTCAGATAAACAAATCAAAGTTTCAGCTTATCTGACCCAATTACCAGAAAAAAAATTATTGCTAGAAAAGCTGGAAAGAGCCATTACCATAGCAGAAAATAACATCTACAAATAAATGAGTACTTTCAAAAAAATAGTTCCTTTTATATATCCATATAAAAAATACGCATTCTTAAACATATTTTTTAATGTTTTATACGCACTTTTTAGCACACTTTCTTTTGTTGCCTTAATACCAATGCTTCAGGTATTATTTGACCAAACAAAGGCGAGAAAAATAAAACCGGTATATGAGGGAATTTTAAAACTCCAGAAATATGGAGAAGATTATCTGAGCTATTACATCACCACGACAAAAGGAAATCATGATCCGGGCTACATATTATCTATAATGGTAGCGATCATTATTTCGATCTTTTTATTAAAAAACTTAGCAGATTATTTAGCCATGTTTTTTATCACTTTTTTACGAAATGGTGTTTTAAAAGATATGCGAAATGCTATGTACAAAAAAACACTGGAGCTTCCTTTGGCTTTCTATTCTGAGAAAAGAAAAGGGGATGTTATTTCGAGAATTTCTGCTGATGTGAATGAGGTTCAAAACTCCTTTTTAGCCATATTGGAACTTATTGTTAAAGAACCTTTAACGATAGTTTTTACCATAACAACGATGCTGATCATCAGCACCAAACTAACGCTATTTGTTTTTATTTTTATTCCGATTTCAGGTTACATTATTTCATTAATTGGAAAACAACTAAAAAAACAATCAACAAAAGCACAAGAAGAACAAGGTACATTTTTATCTACTATCGAAGAAACCATTGGTGGATTGAAAGTCGTAAAAGGATATAATTCTGAAAATTATTTTAATACTGTTTTTCAAAATTCAACGGAACGTTTTTTCAATTTATCTAATAAAATAGGTAATCGCCAAAACTTAGCTTCTCCTGCGAGTGAGTTTATGGGAATTACTGTTATTGCTATTTTATTGTGGTACGGAGGACAAATGGTTTTGATTGACAAGACTCTAAGCGGACCTTCATTTATCGCCTATATGGGATTGGCTTATAACATTCTGACGCCTGCAAAAGCAATATCTAAAGCTTCTTATGGAGTAAAAAGAGGAAATGCAGCTGCTGAACGTGTTCTTGAAATTTTAGAACAGGAAAACACGATTACCTCAAAAGTTGATGCAGTCGAAAAAACAACTTTTGATGACAATATTAAGGTTCAAAATATTAACTTTAAATACGAAGATGAAACCGTTTTAAAAGACTTCTCTCTTCAAATTAAAAAAGGTCAGACTGTTGCACTTGTTGGGCAATCCGGAAGTGGAAAAAGTACTATTGCAAACTTGCTGACTCGTTTTTATGATGTGACTGACGGAACAATTTCGATTGACGGAGTAAATATCAAGGACATGAACCTGCAGTCACTCAGAAGCCTGATGGGACTGGTTACCCAGGACAGCATCTTGTTTAACGATACCATAAAAGCCAATATTTTATTAGGGAAACTCGATGCGACTGATGATGAAGTTATTGAAGCTTTAAAAATTGCTAATGCTTTTGAATTCGTAAAAGAATTACCTTTAGGAATCTATACTAACATTGGAGACAGCGGAAATAAGCTTTCCGGTGGTCAAAAACAACGTTTATCGATTGCCCGTGCGGTATTGAAAAACCCTCCAATTATGATTTTAGATGAGGCGACATCAGCACTAGATACTGAAAGCGAAAAGTTTGTTCAGGTTGCACTGGAGAATATGATGCAGAACAGAACCTCTATTGTCATTGCACACCGTCTTTCAACCATCCAGAAAGCAGATTTAATTGTTGTAATGCAAAAAGGAAAAATCGTCGAAAAAGGAACTCATGACGAATTGATTGCACATAACGGAACCTATAATAAATTGGTAACGATGCAATCATTCGAATCATAAATAAAAGAATATACTTTAGCCACAGATTACACAGAGATTATCACAGATTCTTTTTCTATTAATGAATTAAAATCATATATTTAACTGTATAATCTGTGGCTTTTTTTTAGAATAATCTTAAATCTGTAAAAATGTATCTCAACAATCCGAACATAAAGCTTCCAGATGATCCGGATACAGTAGTTTGGAAATACTTAGACCTGTCTAAATTTCTGGATTTATTATTATCCAAGAAATTATTCATGTCCCGTTCCGATAAATTTGAAGATCAGTATGAAGGCACTTTTAGCGAACCTACTTTTGAAGAGATCAAAAAATTAGCGATTGACAATCCTGACTTTTTAAATTATTACAAAACCCATCGCGAACAAGTTGCTATAAGCAGCTGGCATATTAACGAATATGAATCGTTTGCCATGTGGCAGATTTTCACACAAAACAGCGAAGGATTAGCCATTCAGTCGACTATTGGGAGATTACAAAAAGCCTTGAATCCGGAGAATAATTTTGATCAGTATATTGGGGAGGTGAATTACATCGACTACAAAAAAGAATACATTCCTTTTGATGATTTATTTTTCCCGTTTTTATTTAAACGAAAAAGTTTCCAGTATGAACGTGAAGTTCGTATTATTACAGACACTTCGAAAAGTAATATAAAACTAAATGACGGCTTAAAGATTAATGTTGATCTTAAACAACTAATTGAGAAAATATACATCCATCCAAAATCTGAAAACTGGTATAAAAAACTGGTAATCGAATTGGTAGAACGCTTAGGATTTGGTTTTGAAATAGAAAAATCAGATTTAGAAAGTGATATTTTGATTTAGATTTTTTCTAAGTGGCTAAGACTCTAAGATACTAAGCTTGTAAGTTTTTTTTGCCACAGATTACTCAGACTAAAAGGATTCCAAACACTGCCATAAAAGAAAAAGCCCTTTAAAAATTAATTTTTAAAGGGCTTTTTCTTTTGACTCTAGTAACTTAGAAACTTTAAATAGGCTTATAACTTTTTACTTCCCATTTTTTAGCCGCTAAATCAATGTAGTTGTAATGTAAAACGTCATTTTTATCGAATTGGCCGTTTTGGTTGGTATCTTCGATTGTTCTAAAGTATAAACGACTTTTAGATTCTACTAGACTCCAATCTATCAACTCCTGAAAGTCTTCAGAAATTTTAGTAAAATGCTCTCCACTAATATTGCTTAAATACAATGTTTTAATATCACTCGAATCAATTTTACCATCTTTATTGGTATCAGAATCAGCCAGAGTATACACCATAATTTGGTTTTGAGTTCTGTCTGCCACTGTTTTCAAATAAGTAGCCGTTAAGATCAAAGCAGGTTTATCAGTCAAAGGCCTGATAGAATCTGAATCGACTTTTTGAAATTTTAAATTCTGTAAATATCCTGTAATTTCATATTCGCCTAAATTCGAAATGGTAAAACTCACATCATTTACACTCGAAGATCCATAGCGGGATTTTGTTCCTTTTTCAAAAACACGTAAATCTCCAACAGGATGAATTAAATAACTCGTTCCTTCCATCTGGATAGGCAAATCAGCTATTTCTATCTGTGTAGAATCGGTTTTCGCTACAACATTTGTTTTGCTGGCAGCATCATAAATTACTTTAGGTTTCTGAGCATCGTCTTTACAACTCACTAATGTTCCGACGATTACCAAGGCTATATATTTTAAGGAATTTTTCATGTATGCTAATTATATTATGATATCAAATATAGTATTTTTGATTGTATTATCTAGTTTTATTGAATTTTACTAAAGATAAAACATACTTACTTTCAACGCAGATAGTTCTTCTCTTATTGCAGAAGAATCAAATCAATATTTACAACCTTGCATTCAGCTTCACATTAAAAACCCTAGAAGTCATATAATTCGGAATTGCGTATTGATTTTTAGAATATACATCGCGAACCCAGGTATTTGTTATGGCGTTTTGATTATTGAAAAGATTAAAAATCTCCAATCCAACAGATAATTCTTTGAAGTTTTTTAACCATTTTGCTTTCGCCACTTTGGTACTATTATCAACAAAAACTTTGGCAAAACCAACATCTACTCTACGGTAATCATTTAAACGGCTTTGATACAGATAAGGATCAGAATATGCCGGAGCACCTCCTGGCAAACCGGTGTTGTAAACTAAATTAAGATACAATTTAACACTCGGAATATTAGGCATATAATCCTGAAATAACATCGCAAATTTTAAACGCTGATCTGTTGGTCTTGCGATATACCCTTTATTAGCATAATTTTCTTCGGTTTTTAAATATCCAAAACTAATCCAGGATTCCGTACCGGGAACAAATTCTCCATTTAGCCTAAAATCAAGCCCTTGTGCGTATGCTTTTGCATTATTATTGGCAACATAACGAATTCTGACATTATCGATCGAATACACATTTACATCTGAAAGTGACTTATAATACAATTCCGTAACCCATTTAAAAGGGCGATTCCACATCTTAAAATTATAATCATTACTTAAAACAATATGAACTGATTCCTGCGCTTTTACATTCGGATTTACAACACCTTCAAGATCACGAAGTTCCCTGTAAAAAGGCGGCTGATGATATAATCCTCCTGAAAGCCTGAAAACCATATCCATATCCCAATCCGGTTTAATAGCAAATTGAGCACGAGGACTAAAAACTATCTGATTCTTTCCTTCAACCGCTGCACCGGAAACGTTCCAGCTCTGGAAACGCGCACCCAGATTATACCAAACCTGACTAGATCCTATTTCTGATTTTTTATTGTATTGGGCATAACCGGAAAATCTGTTGATCGTATTATAATTCGTTGCACGAACATCCTGATAAGGCAACAATGGTCCTGTATAAGGTTGATAAGGCTGATTATTTTCAGGCAATATAACGATTGGAGGATTGATTGAAAAACCAGCCGAATCAATCATCTCCCACTCTACTAGTCGGTCACGAATAGATTCTCTGGTATATTTTAAGCCAAATTCTAATTGGCTGTCATTTTTCCATTCCTTAAACCCTTTAATCTCTGCATTTGCGATCAAAGCATCTAAATCATTTCTGGCGTGACTAAGCTGTGAACCAATTCCGCGGGTAAAATCAACCTGAGTTGTTTCATCATCACCAACATTACCTAAACGATACTGCGCCAAAATATCAAAATGTTCCTGTTCTTTTGTATGAAAAAGAGAGCCAATAAATTTAAAGGTTAGACTTGAAGATACCTTATAAGTGGTTTTTAATGCCCCAAAATAAGTATCGTATTGATCTTTTTCCTGGCCTTCGTAATATACTGCAAGTGCCATTGGCTGATCTATTGTTCCAAATTTTGTTTCTCTGGTTAAAGGCTGGTACAAATATTTATTTTGAGAAATATTCCCTAAAAAGCTTACTTGCCATTTTTTAGAAATATCATAATTTATATTGGTCTGAATATCGGCAAAAGTTGGCGTATAATTGGTTTGTGTATCCTGACTATTAACCAATAAACTATTATTGCGATAACGAACACCGGTTACAGCCGACCATTTTTTATTTTTAGAAACGGCATCAACAGAAACGCTTCCGCCAAGTAAACTAGCTTCTAAAGAAGCCCCAAACTGAGTGGGTTTTCGATACGTAATATCTAAAACAGAAGATAATTTATCACCAAATTTAGCCTGAAACCCTCCAGCCGAAAAATCAACATTCTGAACTAAATCAGTATTGGTAAAGCTTAATCCTTCCTGTTGCCCGGAACGAATTAAAAAAGGCCTGTAAACTTCGACTTCATTTACATAAACTAAATTTTCATCATAATTTCCGCCACGAACTGCATATTGGGTACTAAGTTCATTATTTGAATTTACACCGGGCAAAGTTTTCAGGATGTTTTCGATTCCGGCATTTGCACCCGGGATTTTCCTGATTGTAGCGGCATCAATAGTTGTAATTCCCTGAATGCGTTTTCTATTTTTTGAAGAGACAAAAACTTCTCCCATTTGCTCTTCGGAATTACTCATTACAGGATTAAAAACAAAAACTTCATCTGGTTTCAGGCTCACTGTAAGACTCATCATTTTTAATGAAATATGAGTAAAAATCAAAGAAGCTTTTTTGTTTGAGGGAATATCTATCTCAAAAAAACCATTTGAGTCTGATTGTGTAACAGCACCCAAAACAGTAATATTAACATCCACAACAGGACGATTTTGGCTATCTAAAATAACACCCCTGACATGAGCTTTTTGAGCAAATGAAACACAAGTAATGCATAAAAAAAGAAAAACGAATATTATCCTGCTATTATTCAAACGTTCTGGTTTTATTTTTGTTGACTTCTGGAAAAATGAGTTTCAAAGATAGCAGAATTACCCACATTATCAATCACTTCTATTTTTAAATCATTTGCCCCTTCGGCTACAATTTCATCATCAAAAGTATGTGTAATTTTTCTGGTTTTATTTTCATACTCAAACAAAATCCATTTTCCGTTTAAATACCCGTTGTAAGATTTAATCCCGGATGAAGCATCATTAATAACAAATTCGATTTTTTTCTGATCACTAATCCACTTCCCTTCAATTGGTTTTGTAATTTTAATTGTTGGCGCAATAGTATCCAGCACCAGTCCAAATTGTCCTAATGTTTTTGACTTAGCCGTAAAAACATCATCTTTTCTTATTGTTCCGTTATAACTGGCACTGTTTCCGCTAATTCTTCCAATAAAAAGCTTATCTCTCAAGGCTTCCGGATATGAGCTGTCTTTAATGGTAATGGTGAAGTTAGAATGAACCGGAACAGTATCATCATGAATGTAAATGCGATTGTTTTTTACATCAAAATTTAAATTAAAATCATCATAAAAAGTTCCAGCCGGAAAAAATACGGACATATTCTCTTTTTCGAAATTAGAGTCCTTATTAACTTTAATGAAATACTTTGATGTTACAGGTTCTGCGTTTACAATTGGCGTTGCGGCATCATATTCAACCGGAACTGTAATGGAACTTAAATTTCCAAAATAATCCGAAACCTCAATTCGGTATGTTGAAGCAAGATTCGGCTCAACCGGAACAATTCCACGAAGTGAATCTGTTTTAATAATACTCAGTGCAAAAGGGGTTTTCATAAAAAGTTTCTGAACACGCTGACCTGATTTTTTATATTTAGCATAATCGATCAAAGCATTTACATATCGCATTTCATCGAATGAATAGGTATTAAACTGATAATTGTAGTTTTGATTTCCGTTAAAAAAAGTAGAAACATTAAAAACGCCATTTTTATTAAAGGAAACATCATCGTAATCTACGGCTGAAATTCCAAAACCAATTTTTCCATTCGCTTTTACTTTACCAGCCAGATACGTTCCGTCTTTTTGAAGTGCAACATTCAACAACAAAGGCTGTTTTGACTGATTGACTGTCGAATTGTCTAACGGATATACATAAACACTTGAAATGGTAGGTTTTTTGGTGTCTTTTATTTCTTTATCAAAACCGAAAAATATCGGATTTATGATAAATTCTGTCTTTGTATCCCGAATTTCAAAATGCAAATGGGGTCCTTCTGACGAACCCGTATTTCCGGAAAGTGCAATTACCTGTCCTTTTGTAACGGGCAATTCATTAGGCTTGGGAAACATTTCAATCTCGTACGACTGTTCTTTATAATGCGTTTTTTTTACATAATCCTGAATTGGGCCAACGGTGGTTTGCAGATGTCCGTAAACTGAGGTATATCCGTTCGGGTGAGTAATATATATGCATTTTCCGTTACCAAAAGTTGAAATTTTAATTCTCGAAACGTATCCGTCAGCAATTGCATGTACGGTTAATCCTTCTCTTTGATTGGTTTTTAAATCGAAACCTGCATGAAAATGATTGGGTCTCAACTCCCCGAAATTGCCGGAAAGCTGCATCGGAATATCCAGCGGCGGACGAAAATCGTTCTTTGGATATTGGGTTTGAGCAAAAATAAAAGGGCAAAAAAACAGGGTGAGTAGTGAGAATTTCATAAGCAACATTTTTGCTAAGATAAAAAATTAAGATACCAAAACCGAGTAAAAAGCTACAAAAATACAATTGATTGAATTTCATTTATTTGGTTATTTTTAATGTAAAAAAATCGATAAAAAATTGCATTAATAAAAAGGAATACTAACTTTGTATGATTAAGTAATGAATAGGATTTACAATGAGTGTAATTGCAGAAATAATTGATACTCTTGAATATAAAGTCGAAAAGCTTTTTGAGAAGTCAAAAGGTTTGGAGAAGAACAATCAGGTTTTACGATTAGAACTAGCCAAAGCTGCGCAAATTATCCAGAAACAATCTGAAGAAATGGAGGCTTTGAAGAAGCAATATGAAACACTTAAGATAGCCAATTCGTTGCTCGGCAGCGACAATAACAAGAGAGAGACAAAGCTTAAAATAAATTCATTAATTCGCGAAATTGATTACTGTATAGCACAACTATCAGACTAGAGAGACATGGACGGAAAGCTTAGAATTAAAATATCAATTGCAGACAGAGTCTACCCGTTAACGGTAGAACCTACTCAGGAAGAAGGACTTAGAAGTGCTTCAAAAAAAATTGATGCTATGATCAAGCAATTCGAAGAAAGTTACGCGGTTCGTGACAAACAAGATGTTCTGGCTATGTGTGCCCTGCAATTTGCATCACAAGTAGAACAAAAACAAATTGATAACGCAATCGATGGCGAAGAAACCATCGAAAGAATTAAAAGATTAAATTCGCTATTAGATCAATATCTCGAAAATTAAACGTTCTTTACAGAAACTAAGATACTGCCTACATTAGTTCACAATTGGTAAACTCAACACTAACAAATTAAAGTGAGTGAATCGTCGCTACTATAGTACGTCCCGATTTTATTGGAAAAACTTGAACAGTGAGTTAGCTCAAAACTTGTCTTTACGAGTTTATTCAAGCAATTAATGTAGGCTTTTTTTATATATAAATTTTAACAAACATGGACATAATAACGATCATTATTTCAGGTATTATAGGGATTGCTGCAGGTTTTGCAATCGCTAAAGTTATCGAAAAAAGCAATATTTCTAACCTAATCAAAAACGCAAAAAAAGAAGCAGCTTCCATTTTAAAAGATGCTAATTTAGAAGCTGAGAATATTAAAAAAGATAAAATACTTCAGGCAAAAGAAAAATTCATTGAATTAAAATCTGAGCACGAACAGGTTATTTTAGCAAGAGATAAAAAAGTAGCCGAAGTAGAAAAAAGAGTTCGCGATAAAGAATCTCAAATTTCTAACGAACTTTCTAAAGCCAAAAAAGTTAACGACGATTTTGAAGCTAAAACAAACGAATACAATAACAAAATTGAGGTTTTAGACAAAAAACAAGCTGAAGTTGACAAATTACACAAAAGTCAATTGCAACAACTTGAAGTAATTTCAGGACTTTCTGCCGAGGAAGCAAAAGAACAATTGGTTGAAGGTTTAAAAGCTGAAGCTAAAAGTAAAGCTATGTCCCATATTCAGGATACTATTGAAGAGGCAAAACTTACAGCACAACAAGAAGCTAAGAAAATTATCATCAACACTATTCAAAGAGTTGGAACTGAGGAAGCGGTTGAAAATTGTGTATCGGTTTTCAACATTGAATCTGACGATGTAAAAGGTAGAATTATTGGCCGTGAAGGTCGTAACATCAGAGCACTTGAAGCTGCAACCGGAGTAGAAATCATTGTTGATGACACGCCGGAAGCCATTATTCTTTCTTGTTTTGATCCGGTTCGTAGAGAAATTGCACGTTTGTCACTGCACAAATTAGTAACTGACGGACGTATTCACCCGGCAAGAATTGAAGAAGTGGTTGCTAAAACAGCGAAGCAAATTGACGACGAAATTATTGAAGTTGGTAAACGTACGGTTATTGACTTAGGAATTCACGGTTTACACCCTGAATTGATAAAAGTTGTAGGTAGAATGAAATACCGTTCTTCTTACGGACAAAACTTATTGCAGCACTCGAGAGAAGTTTCTAAACTTTGTGGTATCATGGCTGCCGAATTAGGCTTAAATGTAAAACTAGCTAAAAGAGCAGGTTTACTTCATGATATTGGTAAAGTTCCGGATACTGAAAGTGATTTACCTCACGCATTATTAGGTATGCAATGGGCGGAGAAATATGGCGAAAAAGAAGAAGTTTGCAACGCAATTGGAGCTCACCACGACGAGATCGAAATGAAATCATTACTTTCTCCAATTGTTCAGGTTTGTGATGCTATTTCAGGTGCAAGACCAGGTGCAAGACGTCAGGTTTTAGACTCATACATTCAACGTCTGAAAGATCTTGAAGAAGTAGCGTACGGATTTAGCGGTGTAAAAAACGCATACGCAATTCAGGCCGGTAGAGAACTTCGTGTAATTGTAGAAAGCGAAAAAGTTTCTGATGATAATGCCGCAAACTTATCTTTCGAAATCTCACAAAAAATTCAGACAGAAATGACTTATCCGGGTCAGGTAAAAGTTACTGTAATCAGAGAAACCAGAGCAGTAAATATTGCGAAGTAATCTCAATCTATAAAAACAAGAAAGGCTATCGTTTGATAGCCTTTCTTGTTTTTATCACATTACATCTAACGTAGTGTATCTTTTATAAACAAATAGAAACACAGGTTACTTTACCAATGAAAAAGACTGCTTTTAGAAAACTAGTTTTTTCGCATAGCTATATGTGTTTATGCAAGTAAAACAACTTTTAATATTTTTGAAGCTATGGAATCTATACTTCTATGTGTTTAAATAAATCTTAAACATCATTAAAGATAATTTTAAAGCTTGTCCCTACCCCAACTTCACTTTCTACAGAAATACTTCCTTTCATGGCCTCAATTTGATTTCTGGTAATATACAACCCAATTCCGCGGGCTTCCTGATGCTTATGAAATGTTTTATACATCCCGAAAAGCAAATCACCGTAAACATTCAGGTCAATTCCCAGACCATTATCTGAAATTTTTAATGATTTATAACCTTCCGGTTCAATTGCAAAATCAAAAACAATAATGGGGTCCCGATCAGGATGCGCATATTTTATAGCATTTGTCGTAAAATTCAACAAAACACTTTCCATATAAGCGGGATTAAAATTAACAGTTAGATACCTGGGAACATTATTAATAATCACAACATTCTTCTGCTTGTCGTATCCTTTGATTGTTGAGATTGTCTTATCAATATAATCACATAATTTTAAAGGAACAACCGCTATATTTATATTACTTTGTGTTTTTACAATCTGGGTTAAATTTGCAATTGTATCATTCAGGTCATTAGAAACGGTACGTAAATGCTCCAGCATTTCATCGACTGTCTGCCTTTCGCCATCAGCATCGATAAAGTCTAAAATAGATTTGATATTTCCTGCCTGGGTATGTAAATTATGTGAAACGATATGCGAAAAATTAACCAGCCGGCTATTTTGATCGCTGTATAACTTCATGGTTTTTAAAAGTTCCAGTTCTTTTTCTTTCTGTAGCGAAACATCAGTATGAGTCCCAATAACCCGTAGTGGTTTTCCGCTTTCATCCCTTTTTATTACTTTTCCGCGGTCCAGAATCCATTTATAATTTCCGCCGGAGGTCATTACCCGATGGTAATTTTCGTAGTATGGAATCTTATTCTCAAAGTGTTCTTGAATATCTGAATAGTATTTAGGCAAATCATCCGGATGTACAATTTTATCCCAACGTTCAGGATCATCAAAAATATCAGCAGAATCCAATTCTAAAATCTTTAGCGATAACGAAGAATAAAAGACCGTATTCGTTACCATATCCCAGTCCCAGATTCCGGCGGTAGAAGCTTCAAGAGCAAACTGAAAACGTTCTTCGGATATTCGTAATTTTTCTTCCTTATCCTTCAATTCTGTAATATCAGAAACATGTCCATAAAAGCTCACACATCCATCTGAAGCTAACTCTGTTTTAGAAGAAATCTTAAACCAACGCAATCCTTTTTTAGGCAAAAGGGCCCTAAATTCAATATCCCAGGGTTTTACCTCTTTTCGTGCTTTGACAAGAGACTGAAAAAATAAATCCCGATCCTGGGGATAAATTCTATCATAAATAATTAATGTGGGATTGTTCGAAAATACTTCAGTGGTAAGCTCAAAAATTTCATCAGCCGATTTACTGACAAGAGGAAAGGTATAATTATTATTGCAATCGATAACAAACTGAAAAAGTAAATCAGGCATTTCAGCAAATAACTTTTTATAAAAATTATTTACCTCTAAGCAATCCTCATTTCCATATAAATCAAAAACCATATATCACTTATTTATGTAGATCCAATTATTTAAAATAATATCTCAACAAAAAGAACAAAAAAAAGATCTAAGTCATGTTTTTTATTTCCTGATTAATACAATGTATTAAATTTTCAATTAAAATGACTGGTTTTTACCAAAAATTATTTTCTCGGATGGTACGAATGCATCACTTCTTTCAGAAAACTTCTATCTAAATGCACATAGATTTCGGTAGTCGTTATAGATTCATGCCCCAACATTAATTGAATCGATCTTAAGTCGGCACCGTTTTCGAGAAGATGCGTTGCAAAGGAATGACGTAAAGTATGAGGACTAATATTTTTATTCAGACCTACTTTTACAGCCAAATCCTTTATAATCGTAAAAATCATCGCACGCGTCAGCTGATTCCCTCTGCGGTTTAAAAACAAAGTATCTTCAAAACCTTTTTTTATAGTGAGATTTATACGAATTTCTTTCTGATAAATCAAAATGTACTTTTGAGTTAATTTACCAATTGGAACAAAACGTTCTTTATTTCCTTTTCCGGTTATTTTTATAAAACCTTCTTCAAAAAACAGGTCTGATATTTTGAGCGAAACCAATTCTGACACCCGAAGCCCGCACCCGTATAAAGTTTCTAACATGGCGCGATTTCGTTCGCCTTCGTTACTACTCAAATCTATAGCCGCAATAAGCGAATCAATTTCCTTAACCGATAAAGTATCCGGTAACTTTCGACCGGTTTTTGGGGTTTCTATCAATTCCAGCGGATTATCATTTCGATAATCTTCAAAAACAAGATAGCTAAAAAAGCTTTTCAAACCGGATATAATCCTGGCCTGCGAACGTGGATTTACTTCTTTTGCAACGGCATATATAAATTGCTGTATGGTTTCATCTGTTATTTTTAAAGGCGAAACTTCAATTTGATTGGTATCCAGAAAGAGACACAAACGTTCGATATCAAAACCATAGTTTTCAATTGTATTTTTCGACAAGCCTCTTTCGATTCGCAAATACGATTGATAATCTTTTATATATCTGTTCCAGTTCATACTTACAAAGTAAATGATTTTTAGGCATAAAAAAACCTTCCGGATTAGGGAAGGTTTAATATTTTTTCTGAAAATAATTAGAACTTATAAGCTAAAAATAACGCAAGGTTACTGTTTTTAGCACTGTTATAATAATCATCTGAATTATCAATATCCTTATCAGAAAGAGGAGATAAACCAATCGTGTAACGAAGACCAATTGAAAGATTATCAGTAAAATTATATCCGGCTCCTATGTTGAAACCAAAATCTACTGATCTTGTTCCATCTTTAACATCCTCGCCTTCAGCTTTTGCTGATAATAAAACCCCTAATTGCGGACCAGCCTCAACGCTGAATTTATCTACGATGTAATATTTTGCCAGAACAGGAATATTTAAATAATTCAATTTAATATCGGCATCACCAAAAGGTCCATCAACTTTTGTTCCCTGAGCTGAGTATAAAAGCTCTGGCTGAATATAGAATTTTTCAAAAACTTTGATTTCCGCAAAACCTCCAACGTGAAAACCAACTAACGATTTAGTATTTTCAACATCTCCTCCAACTACTGTTGAAAGGTTAAGACCTCCTTTTACTCCAAATCTTGTTTGTTGTGCATTTGTAAATGCAAATGCCATTATTGCAATAGCAGATAAAATAATCTTCTTCATATTATATGTTTTGGTTAAATTTAATAGATCAAATATAAAAATATTCTTCATAAAAAAGAATTTGTATTTTAACAAATAAAGTGGTAATTAGACACTTATATCCTGTTAAAAACAAAACCATTAATTTTAAGTCACTATCTAACAGTCAAATACAAAACAATAAATGGAGTACAATTCTTGAAAAATATTAAACAACAACTCTCAAATTTGCAGAACTTTTTTAGAGTTAATTTATGCTGTACAGGAATTAAACATACAAATACACCCTGGTGAAAAAATTAATTTTTAGATCAATTTGAAATAAAATTCTGATTAATAATAAAAATTTATAATTTACTTAAAACTCTAACAAACTTCTTACACAGAGCCCATTACACAACCAAAAGGTTAAAACATGCGAAATTTAGTAATTATTTAAACCAAAATATAAAACAATAAATTCCCAAATCTGTAGTTTTGATTAATAGATAAAATTAAATAATACCAAATTTTAAAAAAACTTTTATGAAAAAAATAATTTTAGCGGCTGTTCTGTTCATGGCAACATCAGCTACAATTCAGGCACAATTATTAAAAATTGGGGTAAAGGCAGGAGTTAACTTTGCAAATCAAACAGGAGATGCAAGTTTTAGCGGAATAGACTATAGCAAAGATGGTATTACAAGCTATCATGCAGGTTTAGTTGCCGAAGTTAAATTATTAGAGAAATTTTCTATTCAACCTGAGCTTTTGTATTCTACTCAGGGTGCTACTTATAAAAATGCACTTGGAGAATTTAAAAATGAATTAGGATATTTATCTATTCCGGTAATGGCTAAAATATATGTAACAAAATCTTTAAGCTTAGAAGTAGGTCCACAGGCCTCATTTCTATTAAGCAACAAGAAAGAGTTTGATGTTCAGGATCCTAAAACTTTTGACTTTGCAATTAATGCAGGACTTGGTTTAAAGATTACTGAAGGTATCTTTATTCAGGGACGTTATGGTTTTGGATTAACCGAAGTTTCTTCTAAAGCGGATCTTAAAAACTCTGTGTTCCAACTTTCAGCCGGAATAATGTTGTTCTAAAAAATATATCACATACTTTTATAAAAACCGTTCTATTAATTAGAACGGTTTTTTTATTTTTACCAGGTGCAAGGGCAATGTCCAAAAACAATTACAACCTCAATTACAAAATAGTTTAGCTTATTTAAACTTACATCTTTAAAAAAACTAAATATCTACAAAAGTTACTTACATATGAAAATCGCTATAATCAACGGACCCAATTTGAATCTTTTAGGAAAAAGAGAACCTGAAGTTTACGGAAGTCAAACTTTTGAAGATTATTTTGAAACGTTGCAAACGAAATTTCCTAATATCGAACTTTCGTATTACCAAAGTAATATAGAGGGCGAATTGATTGGAAAAATTCAGGAATGCGGTTTTACCTTTGACGGGATTATTTTGAATGCCGGCGCTTATACACATACTTCTATAGGCCTGGGCGATGCAATAAAAGCCGTTACAACTCCTGTAATCGAAGTGCACATTTCGAATACTTATGCACGCGAAAGTTTCAGGCATCAATCGTATTTGTCCGGAAACGCCAAAGGTGTTATTCTGGGTTTTGGTTTAAAAAGTTATGAGTTAGCGATTCAGTCTTTCTTGTAACATGGTTCCAGATTATACAGATTAAAGGTCTTAGTTATAAAGTTTACAATATTCTGCCTGACATACAATTTAACAAATTTTTAATAAGCTCATTTTTAACTTATTCTATTTTTGTTAGAGAAAAACTTTCATGAAAAACTATACTTTACTCGCCTTTTTATTTTTTTCTCTTTCCAATTTTGCCCAGATAAAGGGAACTATAACCGATGAAAAAGGTAATCCGTTGCCTTTTGTTTCTGTATTTGAAGAAAATACCTATAGCGGAACTACTTCTAACGAACAGGGAAAATATCAGCTTAATGTAAAAGAAGTTGGTAAAAATAAAATCACTTTTCAGTATTTAGGATTCAAAACTCAAAAAATAAACGTTTCCGGTGATTCAAAGACAATTACTCTGGATGTGAAAATGCTGGAAGAAAGTTTTGCATTAAACGAAGTTGTAATTGATCCTAAAAATAATCCTGCCGATGCTATTATAAAAAGTGCTATTGCAGAAAAAAAAGACAACTCAGACAAAACCGCAAGATTTACAGCTGATTTCTATTCGAAGGGAATGTTTAAGGTCAAAGATTTACCCAAAAAAATTCTCGGAAAAAAAGTAGATCTTGGTGATGATATGGCTTCAAATCTGGATTCTACAGGAACAGGGATTTTGTATTTATCTGAAACTATTTCCAAAATTACCTTTGAAAAGCCTAATAAATTAAAAGAGAAAATTATTGCTTCTAAGATCTCAGGAAACAACAAGGGATATAGCTATAATACTGCTTCTTTGTCAACTTATGATTTTTATGACAATACTTTGGATTTTGATGTGAAACTCATCTCTCCTATTGCAGATAATGCTTTCAGTTATTATAAATACAAACTTGAAGGTTCTTTTTATGATGACAATAATCAACAGATCTATAAAATTAAAGTAATACCAAAACGTGACAAAGAACCCGTATTTGAAGGTTATATTTATATCGTTGATGATTCTTATGCAATTTACGCCCTGGATTTAGAAATAAAAGGCTATCGCATGAAAAATGAATTTACAGAAGTGATGAACCTAAAACAAAGCTTCAGTTACAATTCAAAAAACAAAATCTGGACAAAAAATGCACAAACCCTTGATTTTACAGCCGGTATTTTTGGTGTAAAGTTTTCGGGAAAATTTAATTATGTCTATTCTAATTATGAATTTCCGGCTTCTTTTGAAAAGAAAACTTTTGGAAATGAAATCGTCGCTTTTGAGGCCAATGCAAACAAAAAAGATGATGCTTTCTGGAATGAAATCAGACCTATTCCGTTAACAATAGAAGAAAGTACAGATTATACTAAAAAAGACAGCCTGCAAACGATTAGAAAATCCCGAAAATACATTGATTCTGTGGATGCAAAAAATAATAAGTTCAAAGTGCCGGATATCTTAATGGGCTATGATTATAAGAATACTTTCAAAAAACATTCTTTTGAGTACAAGGGGCTATTAAACCTGACCTCTTTAAGTTTTAATACCGTTCAGGGATTTAATTTAGATTCTGGATTCTCTTTTAAAAAATGGAATGAAGAACAAGGAAAAGCGACTTCGATAAGTACTACTTTTAATTATGGTTTTTCAGATCAACGCTTTCGTGTTATTGGAGAATTCAGTCATAAATTCAACACTATAAATTATGCAACCATTGGAGTTTCGGGAGGAACAAAAGTAGCCCAGTTTAACAGTTTTGAACCCATAAGCAAACTTATCAATTCTATAAGTTCTTTATTTTTTAAAGACAATTACATGAAGTTGTATAATCTGGAATACGTTCAGATAAACTATTCTCAAGATATCCTGAATGGTGTAAAATTGGTCGCAAAAGCTGGCTATGAGCAGAGAAAACCTCTTTTTAATACTACTGATTATTCTTTCTTTAAAAGAGATGATCTTTATTCTTCGAATAATCCCTTAGCACCAAATGATTTTACAACACCGGCCTTTGATCCGCATCATTTGTTCAAAGCTGCATTAAGCACCCAGATTAACTTTGGTAATAAATACATTTCAAGACCTGACGGAAGATATAATTTTAAAGATGATAAATACCCAACCGTATTTTTAGCTTTTGAGAAAGCTTTTGCTGCAAGTGAGAAAAAATACGAATATGAACGCATTGGCGCTTCTGTGCTTTACGATTTATCTTTAGGCAATAAAGGAATATTAGGAATGAATATCAGAGCCGGAAAGTTCTTTAATGCAGAGAACATCTCTTTTATCGATTACAGACATTTTAACGGAAACCAAACGCATATCGGGACAAGTGATCGTTATCTGAATGTTTTAAATCTAATGCCTTATTATGCGAACAGCACAAATGACAGCTATTTTGAAATGCATTTAGAGCACAACGATACCGGATTTATTATGAATAAAATTCCGTTATTGAATCTCTTAAAATCGACAATGAATGTCGGATTTCACAGTCTGGCAATTCCGGACCGAAAACCTTATACCGAATTTACTGTTGGTTTAGACAATTTAGGCTTTGGAAAATTTAAAATATTCAGATTAGACTATGTTCATTCTTATCAGGGCGGAATTCAACAAAATGGTGTCGTTTTTGGATTGAAGATTTTGAATGTATTGAATTAAAAGTTACTAAGTCGCTAAGGTTCTAAGTTGCTGAGTTTTTAGATTTCGCAATCTTGTCATTACCTAAGAATGCGTTAGGTATAGAAGCGGTATCTCCCGATTAACAAAAACTACGGCTAAAAAGCCTTGTTTTTCTAAATCGGGAATATAGCGGATAGCCCGACCGAAGGGAACGCCCAAATAAAAAATCCATCTACTCTTTTTAGAATAAATGGATTCCTATTTCAATCTTTTAGTAAAAACATCTGTTTTGAACCTTAGTTTCTTTGCCACTAATCTTATCCTCTTAGTAACTTAAAAGCTTAAGAATGATAATCATCCGGCTCAATATGAATCAAAACGTTCCCCAATTGAGGTATTTTTTCTTTTAAAGTATCTTGTAATTTGTGCGATAGGTCATGCCCTTCTTTTACGGAAATTTTAGCCGACACAATAGCATGAAGATCTACATGGTATTTCATTCCGGCTTTACGGATAAAACATTTCTCGGTTCCCAGAATACCAAATACCTTTAAAGATTCTACGCGAATTTCTTCGACCAGATCATCATTTAAATTTTCATCCATAATTTCGCCAAGCGCAGGTCTGAAAATTTTATAACTGTTGTATAAGATAAAAAAAGCAGCAAAAAGTGCCGCCCAATCATCTGCTGATTCATACCCTTTGCCCATAATTAGCGCTATCGAAATTCCGATAAACGCTGCTACAGATGTAATAGCATCACTGCGGTGGTGCCAGGCATCAGCTGCAAGAGACGAACTATTGGTTTGTTTGCTGCGTTTCATTACTAATCTGTAGGAGTACTCTTTCCAGATAATAATTGCGCCCAGAATATATAAAGTCCAGGATTTAGGCAAACCATGCGGGGATTGAATATTTGCAATACTTTCATACCCGATAATCGTTGCCGAGGTAATTAAAAATCCAACAACCAAAAAGGTAATTAAAGGTTCTGCACGCCCGTGACCGTACGGATGATTTTCATCTGCCGGTTTATTAGAGTATTTGATCCCGAATAAAACCAGGCAAGACGAAAAAATGTCTGCTGTTGATTCTATGGCATCTGCAATTAAGGCATAAGAATTGCCAAAAAAACCTGCCAGACCTTTTATAATGGCCAGGCAGGTGTTTCCAGCTATACTAAAAATAGTAGCTTTTATAGCTTTTTGTTCATTTGTCATTTGAGACTTTTTATCTACGCTCTCACGATTTTTGCTCCAATTGCTCTTAAACGTTCGTCGATACGTTCGTATCCACGATCAATTTGTTCGATATTTTGAATTGTACTTGTTCCTTTTGCTGAAAGCGCTGCAATCAACAATGAAATTCCTGCACGAATATCAGGAGATGACATTGTAGTGGCTTTTAATTGAGATTCAAAATTATGTCCCATAACCACCGCTCTGTGCGGATCGCATAACATAATTTTTGCTCCCATGTCGATTAATTTATCTACGAAGAACAAACGGCTTTCGAACATTTTTTGATGAATTAGCACATCACCTTTTGCTTGTGTTGCCACAACCAAAACGATACTTAACAAGTCAGGAGTAAATCCTGGCCATGGTGCATCAGCAATTGTCAAAATAGAACCATCGATATCTGTTTTTACTTCGTACCCGTCTTTATGAGCAGGAATGTAAATATCATCTCCGCGTTTTTCTATTGTAATTCCTAGTTTTCTGAAAGTATTCGGGATCAATCCTAAGTTTTCCCAGCTTACATTTTTAATTGTGATTTCGCTTTTTGTCATAGCTGCAAGACCAATCCAGGAACCTATTTCGATCATATCCGGCAAAATTGTGTGCTCACATCCCCCAAGGCTTTCAACACCTTCAATAGTCAATAAATTAGATCCAACTCCGGTAATTTTGGCTCCCATAGAGTTTAGCATTTTACACAATTGTTGCAGGTAAGGCTCACAAGCAGCATTATAAACTGTAGTTTGTCCTTTTGCCAAAACTGCAGCCATTACGATATTTGCAGTTCCGGTTACTGATGCTTCATCAAGCAACATATCTGTTCCTTTCAATCCTTCTGCCGGAGATTCTACTCCATAAAAGTGATCTTCTCTGTTGTATCTGAATTTTGCTCCAAGGTTAATAAAACCTTCAAAGTGCGTATCTAGTCTGCGACGACCAATTTTATCTCCTCCCGGTTTTGGAATATATCCTTTTCCGAAACGTGCCAAAAGCGGTCCAACAATCATAATAGAACCACGAAGCGCTCCTCCTTCTTTTTTGAAAGCTTCGGTTTCTAAATATCCAACATTAACCTCATCAGCCTGAAACGTAATCGAACCCGGCTCATTTCGTTGAATTTTCACCCCTAAATTACCCAACAAGGTGATTAATTTATTGATGTCAATAATATCGGGAATATTATTAATTTTTACTTTATCCCCCGTTAGAAGCACGGCACATAAAATTTGTAACGCCTCGTTTTTTGCTCCTTGCGGAGTGATTTCTCCTTTTAAAGGAGTTCCTCCTTCGATTTTAAAAATTCCCATATTTCTTTTTTAGGTTCTGAGTTACCGAGATACTAAGATTCTAAGTTAAAAAACTTAGCAACTTAGTTACTTAGACACTTAGTAACTTTTTTTTACTTCTGATTATTGTTTTTCTGAAAAGGTTTTGGCTTTCCTCCTTTATTATTGTTTTTGTTGCTTTGGATTTTTGGTGGTCCGGCCGGTGTAATTTTATTCGACATACGTTTGTTGGTACGTAATAAATCAGTTGTGTTTAAAAGCTCTTCCGTGCTTTGCAACAAGTTGATTTTGCCGCCTGACAATTCAAATAAATGTTCAAAAATAACATCGTCTTTTACGGTGTCTTTATTCCAGCTCAAGTATGATTTTTTCATATGGTTGGCAATCACCAGCACCAATGCATTTTTCATTTCGCCTTCTTCCCATTTATTGGCAACATCGATCATATATTTGATGTTGTTACCATAAAATCTGTATTTAGGAAAATTTTGCGGGTACTGTAAAACATCCGGTTTTAGCTGTAACACATCTCTTGACGGAATAGGATACGGAGATTCTACATTTAGTTTAAAATCAGACATGATAAAAAGCTGATCCCATAATTTATGTTGAAAATCCGGCACATCACGCAAATGCGGATTCAGGCTTCCCATAACCTGAATGATGTATTTTGCGGCTTTATTGCGCGTTTCAGCATCTTCAATAATAGTTGCCTGATCGATCAGTTTTTGTAAATGACGACCATATTCCGGAATAAGTAAACGTTGTCTTTCAGAATTGTATTCTAAGTTAAAAACAACGTCATTCGCGACTTCTTTTTTATATTTTTCGACCATAAGTTATAATGAAACTATACCTTCTATTGTAGAAACTTCTTTGTATTTGCTGATCACTTCGTCAGCACTATGCATTGTAACATCTACAGAAACACTGGTAAATTTACCTGTTTTAGATTTTGTTGTTTTAATAACCGCGCCCATACTGTCAAAAGCTTTTTCAACTCGCTCGACATTGTCGTCTACCGAAGGTACTATAAATTTATACAAATATTCTGCTGGCCAAGTATTTGAGTTATCCAGCTCAACCTTTAATCTTTCGTAAAATTCGGCGGTGTTTTTTTCTTTATCGTTCTCCATTTGCACATTAAAATAGAAGGCAAATATACGGTTTTGAGTTTAGATTTTTAAGATTTTTTATTTAGAAAAAAGGTTCAAAGCTACAAAGGTTCAAAGGCCCAGAGAAAAAAGCGGTACAAGATTATTCCTTTGTAAAATTTCCTCTTATATTTGAGAAAACATTGCTCGAAAATTCGCTCGCCAAGTAGCAAAACCATAAAGTTTTTTCACCATTTTTGTGAATAAACTGTACGGAATTTCAAGATTAAAAAACACCTTACAATGAAAAAAATTATCTTCTTACTTTTTACCATTTTCACCTTCAATAATATTCAGGCACAGGAAATCAAAACGATGACGTATTTTCAAAATGACACAATCAAACTGGATCTGGATTTGTATTTACCAAAGAAGAAAACCAATGAAAAAATCCCGCTAATCATTTTTGCTTTTGGAGGAGGATTTTCAGGCGGTGAACGCACAAGTGAGAAAGATTTCGGGATGTTTATGGCTAAAAACGGTTACGCCGTTGCCAGCATTTCGTACAGTTTATATATGAAAGGAAAAGATTTTGGCTGCAAAGGAACTTTGACCGAAAAGATAAAAGCCATCCAGATTGGCGTGAGCGATATGTGGCAGGCAACTTCATTTTTGATTGAAAATGCGAATAAATATAATCTTGATACCTCAAAAATCTTTATTTCAGGAATTAGTGCGGGAGCCGAAATTGGTTTTCATGCCTCTTTTTGGGATTATAAACTCATGAATTTATACCAGAACAATCTTCCTGAAAACTTTACATACAAAGGTTTCATTGGAGGCTCCGGCGCCATTCAGGACATCAATTTAATCACAAAAGAAAAAGCAATTCCGATGTTATTAGCGCACGGAAACAATGACGAAACTGTTCCTTACAGTGCAGGTTCGCACCGTTCCTGCCCAACAAATGCTTCGGGCTGGCTGATTCTTTTTGGGTCTTATGCGGTTTACAATCATATGAATGATTTACATAAAGATATTGAACTGATTACATTTTGCGGCGGCGGACATGAATTCTCCGGTTACCTTTTTCATCAGGGACAACAATATGTTCTGGATTTTGTAAATGATGTTTTGAAAGGAAAGAAATTTGAATCACATATTATTATTCCTTCGGACAAAAAAGGCAAGGATTCTGGTAAATATTTGTTTTGTGAGTAATTAGGATTTTTCAAATTATTATTCCAAATGTGTAGTCCCTACGGGACATCTTTATTGGGACACTCTATTTTTCTACCGATATTTAACTCCTGGCGGAGTATATCTCGTAGAGATTAAACATTGGTAATAATATAGCACCAAACGTAAATTTGTTCCGTAGGAACTACAGGTCCTAAACTACACATAAAAAATAAAACTGAATTATAAAAATTTCGAAATTGAAGTATTTGACGACCCTAATTACACTTTAAATTCAGCTGACAATTTGCGACAATATGAAAAAGTATATTTTGATGGACAGCATCCTGAAGAAAAGCGATTTATTAATACTCTTACATGAACTGGACTAAAGTCTAGTTGCAGCAATATAGCCCAAAGTTTTAACCAGAACTGGAAACGATATTACCTAAAATTGCGAAATCATTCGCTCAAGGCAAAATAATCTTTTTAAATACAATAAGTTTAGGTAAATTTGCGCTTTATTTTAAGAAAGTGCAAAAACAAATCATAGTTCTCATTGGCGGCCCGGGAACGGGAAAATCTACGCTTATTAACGAATTAGTAGCTCGTGGCTACTGTTGTTACCCTGAAATTTCAAGACAAGTTACACTCGAAGCACAACAGCGAGGAATCGATCAATTGTTTCTTGAACAGCCTTTATTGTTTAGCGAAATGTTACTTGAAGGACGCATTAAACAATTCGAAGATGCTCTTGAAGAACCTGATGATGTGGTATTTATTGATCGCGGAATTCCCGATGTTGTGGCTTATATGGATTATATTGGCGATGACTATCCGGCGCACTTTATAAAGGCTTGCGAAGATTTTAAATACACTAAAACTTTTATTTTACCGCCTTGGGAAGAAATTTACGAATGCGATACTGAACGCTATGAAAATTTCGAACAGGCATTAACGATCCAGAAACACCTTGTTGAAACGTATAAGAAATATGGTTACGATTTAATTGAAGTACCAAAAGATACGGTTGACAATAGAATTCTTTATATCTTAGATAAAATTTAGGCCTGTTTTAAAGTTGCAAAACTAGAAACTGATTTCTAAATTTTTAACTTTAAAACAAGACCAATGCCAAAAGCACAAGAAATTCTTTTAAAATACTGGAAACACGACAGTTTTAGACCGTTGCAAAAGGAGATTATTGACTCGGTTTTGGACGGTCAGGACACTTTTGCCCTACTCCCAACAGGTGGCGGAAAATCAATTTGTTTTCAGGTTCCGGCAATGATGCAGGAAGGTATTTGCCTGGTTGTTTCGCCTTTGATTGCCTTAATGAAAGATCAGGTGGCAAATTTGCAAAAGCGAAATATTAAAGCAATTGCACTTACAGGCGGAATTCATACTGAAGAAATTATAGATCTTCTGGACAATTGCCAATACGGAAATTACAAGTTTTTATATCTTTCTCCGGAACGACTTCAGTCGGATTGGATTTTGGAACGCATTAAAAACCTTCCCATTAATTTAATTGCTATTGACGAAGCGCATTGTGTTTCGCAATGGGGCCATGACTTTCGTCCGGCTTATTTAAAGATTTCAGAGCTTAAAAAATATTTTCCTAAGATCCCGTTTCTAGCTTTGACCGCTACGGCAACCCCAAGGGTAATCGAAGATATTAAAACCGAATTGGGACTAAAAGACCCGAAACTTTTTCAGCAATCTTTTGAAAGAAAAAATATTGCGTACATGGTTTTCGAAGTCGAAGATAAATTGTACCGCACTGAACAAATTTTAAAGAAAAACCCACAGCCTTCTATTATATATGTAAGAAACAGAAAATCCTGCCTGAATATGTCGACGCAATTGCAATCATTAGGATTCAAAGCGACATATTATCACGGTGGACTTTCGGCAAAGGAAAAAGATAAAAACATGCAATTGTGGATGTCGCAACAAGCACAAGTGATTGTCGCTACAAATGCATTCGGAATGGGAATTGACAAGGACAATGTAAAAACAGTTATTCATACTCAGCTTCCTGAAAACATTGAAAACTATTATCAGGAATCCGGAAGAGCGGGACGAAATGGAGAAAAAGCTTTTTCGGTCGTGTTAACGAATTCATCAGACAGCAATCAATCTGAACAGCAATTTTTAAGCATTTTGCCGGACAAAAAATTCCTGAATACGATGTATGTTAAACTTTGCAATTATTTCCAGATTGCTTACGGCGAAGGTTTGGATGATTCGTTTTCGTTCAAACTGAATCATTTTTGCCAAAAATACGACTTCCCTACTCTCAAAACATACAACGCTTTACAGTTTTTGAATCAGCAGGGAATCATTACGATGTCTCAGGAATTCTCCGAAAAGATTACAATGCAGTTTTTAATCGAATCGAAAGAGGTGATTCGGTACATGAGCTTAAACCCAAATGATGAAGAAATTATTCTGGCAATCTTAAGGACATATCCCGGAATTTACGAAATGAAAACGCCGTTTAATATTTCGTTGATTGCAAAAAAATCAAATCATACGGAACAACAGGTTTCAGCTGTTTTAGACAAACTAAAAGAGAAAGATATCATCGAATACAAATCAAAAAATAACGACGCCACTATATTATTCAATGAAGTTCGTGAAGATGACCTAACCATAAACAGGGTTTCGAAATATCTGGAAAAACAAAATCAGCTTAAAAAAGACCAGCTTTTATCTGTTCTACATTATATAAAGGATACCAAAACCTGCAAGAACAGGTTAATTCTGGATTACTTTGGAGAAGAAACCACAGAAAATTGTGGCGTATGCTCATATTGCATTACTCAAAAAGGCAAAATTACCGAAGCTGATTCCATTGCAGATAAAATTCTGTCGTTACTAAAAACGGCCGCTTTGACTTCAAGAGAAATTCAGACCAAAATAAAACTTGACGCCGGAGATGTAGTTTTGGCACTTCAGGAATTACTTGAAAACAATCATATTATCATTCAGGCAAATAATAAATACACTTTAAAATTATAATGGAAAAACTGAGAATTATATTTATGGGAACTCCGGAATTTGCCGTTGGCATTCTGGATACCATTATTAAAAACAATTATGATGTTGTTGGCGTTATTACTGCGGCAGACAAACCGGCCGGACGCGGACAAAAAATAAAATATTCGGCAGTAAAAGAATATGCGCTGACGAACAACCTTACTTTATTACAGCCCACAAATTTAAAAGACGAAAGTTTTCTGGCAGAATTAAAAGCCCTAAATGCCAATTTGCAAATTGTTGTTGCTTTTAGGATGTTGCCAAAAGTAGTTTGGGAAATGCCTGACTTAGGAACTTTTAACCTTCATGCTTCTTTATTACCAAATTATCGCGGTGCTGCACCTATTAACTGGGCTATTATTAATGGAGAAACCAAAACCGGTGTTACTACTTTCTTCATTGATGATAAAATAGATACCGGTGCGATGATCCTAAATTCGGAAATTGCTATTGAACCGGAAGAAAATGCCGGACAATTGCATGACAGGCTAATGGTATTAGGAAGCAAAACTGTAATTGACACCTTAAAGGTTATTGAAAACGGAAATGTCATCACCACAATTCAGGAAGATGATACCGAAATTAAAACTGCTTACAAACTTAATAAGGAAAATTGCAAGATCGACTGGACAAAATCCGGAAACGAAATCAATAATTTAATTCGGGGCTTAAGTCCGTATCCGGCTTCATGGTGTTTCTTAAAAGAAAAAAATGAAGAATTAAGCATCAAAATATATGAGGCAAAATTGATTTCGGAATCGCATTCTTATGAGGCTGGAAGTTTGATTAGCAGCAAAAAAGAAATCAAAATTGCTATCAAAGACGGCTTTATTCAAATTTTGAGTTTGCAATTACCCGGAAAAAAAAGAATGCAGGTTGGTGAATTGCTAAATGGCATAACTTTTTCTGATACGGCAAAGGTCTATTAAGGTCAGTAAAACAGGGGTTTTTACCTGATTTTGAGGTAAAAACAACTAGCGTTATGAACAAAAAAAGCAAGTTATCAACAATTTTTGCTAAAATTAAAGAAAACACTTGCAAGGAACGGATTTCCTACTAAATTTGTGTATTAACAATTTTTTTTAACCAACAATTAATAACTAATTATTATGAACAAATCAGAATTAATCGATGCTATCGCTGCTGATGCAGGAATTACAAAAGCTGCGGCAAAATTAGCTTTAGAGTCATTTTTAGGAAACGTAGGGGCTACTTTGAAAAAAGGAGGAAGAGTTTCATTAGTAGGTTTTGGATCATGGTCAGTATCTGCCAGAGCAGCTAGAGACGGTAGAAACCCTCAAACAGGAAAAACTATTCAGATTGCTGCTAAAAATGTAGTAAAATTCAAAGCTGGAGCTGAATTAGAAGGTGCAGTGAACTAAGTAAGAAAGTTCTCTAAACTTATAATATAATCAAAACCCTCCTTGTGGAGGGTTTTTTTGTGCGGTTTAACGATTTTATTTGGGTTTTTAAAAAATTTATGATTAAATTTAATAAAAATTGTAGCCGTATGATTTCAGAAAAATTAAAAAAAGGACACCTGCTTATTGCCGAGCCTTCTATAATTGGAGATTTATCTTTTAATAGATCGGTAATTTTATTAGCAGACCATAACAAAGAAGGATCGATAGGTTTTATCATTAATAAACCGTTAAAATACACTATTAATGATTTAATTCCGGAAATTGATGCCACTTTCAAAATATATAACGGAGGCCCTGTTGAACAAGACAACCTTTATTTTATTCACAATATCCCGGAATTGATTCCAAATAGTGTTGAGATTTCCAACGGGATTTATTGGGGAGGTGATTTTGAATCGACTAAAGACTTAATAAACGACGGATCTATTGGTAAAAATAATATTCGTTTTTTCTTAGGCTATACCGGTTGGGACGAAAATCAGCTTGAGAATGAAATGCAGGGAAACTCCTGGATCATCACCGATAATAGTTATAAAAATAAAATTATCGGAAAATCGACCACCCATTTTTGGAAAGAGCAAATTATTGAGCTCGGTGGTGATTATGTTATTTGGTCAAATGCACCTGAAAATCCATATCTGAATTAATTTTCAGAAATGGATTCATTTAGTTTTTGCACTAATAAATGAGCCAGATTGCTTGTAAACTCCTTTTTTCGATACTTCGTTATCGGTTGTATCCCCGTGATTACATTTGTCAGAAATAATTCGTCAGCTTTTTGAAGATCAAATGGCGAAATTATTTCTTCCAGTACTTCTATGCCTTCTGTTTTTTTAGCTAAAGCCAATATTTGTTTGCGCATAATGCCGTTTAAGCATCCTTCAGAAATGGGTGGCGTAATCATTTTTTTACCCACAACCATAAATAAATTACCTTGCAATGCCTCGACAACATTTTTAGTATCATTTACTAAAATACAGTTTGCCAGACCATTTTCATGAGCAAAAATACTTCCGGTAACATTTATCATTTTATTAGTCGTTTTAATAGACGATAATAATTGTTTGGTTACATAGAAGTCTTTATACAAATCAACTTCATATTCGCCGGTATTTAAAGCATATAAAGTACTTTCAAGAGGAGTTGCGTGAATTAAATAAGACACTTCATTTGTTTTCGGCAAATAAAAACCTCCATCATTTCTAAAAACGGTAATTCTGGCTCTTGCCGAAGAAGAAATATTTTTTTGGTTTACAAGGCTTAAAACCTGTTCTTCAAAATATTCCATTGTAAAATTCATCGGAATTTCCATTCGAACCACACGCATCGAAGCCATTAATCTGAAATAGTGATCTTCAAGGAACAAGATTTTATTATTGATTATTTTTAGCGTTTCAAAAACTCCATCTCCATACAAAAAAGCACGATTTTGAGTTAATATACTATCTTCTTGTGCTACTATGTTTCCGTTAAAATTGATCATAAAAAAACCCTGAATTTTGTTCAGGGCAAATATAAGGTATAAAATAGAATTTTACTAAACAGATCCTATAAGATGTTTCAGGTCTGAGATCTGATTCTCCCACAATTGTTTAGCCTCTCCTACTTCTTCTTTTTCGGCGAAATCAACTACCATTAACGACACATCTTTAGTCAATTCATCGACCAGGATATGCAATTCAAAAAAGTATTCCGTGTCCTTGCTGCTTTCGTCAACCCATTTGAATTTTACTTTTTCTCCTGTTTTTTTAGAAGCCAAACGTGCTTTTTCCTGCGAGTCATTCCAGATGAAAGTAAAAAATTCGCCTCTTGAGTTTACATTGTCTGCAAACCATTCTGACAAACCTGATGGCGTTGATATATATTGATATAATAATTGCGGCGAAGAATTTATGGGAAACTCGATTTCGTAACGTATTTTTGGATCCATGTGCTACTTTTAATTTTTTTGGAAATATAAGAATATATGTCCAAAAACAATGCATTTTTAAAAATATTTTTTTTTCTTCATTTTATGCTTGTAAGCTCTAATATTATTTTTATATTTGCACCCGCAATGAGGAACACGGTTCACTTGCAATCTTGGCGAGGTAGCTCAGTTGGTTAGAGCGCAGGATTCATAACCCTGAGGTCACGGGTTCAACTCCCGTCCTCGCTACAAAAAACAAACCCTTAAACATCAATTGTTTAAGGGTTTTTTATTGTAGTTTTGTTTAAAAGAACTCAATAAGAACATCTCAAATATCTAAAAAAGAAGCAACAATGGATATCGTAAAATTTAAAATCACATCAAAAACGATAAAAGTAGAAGTACGCAATTCGAATAATTATGTTTTTAATTTTAATACTGCTTTAGAAATTGAAAAAGAAGACAAAGAGGTTTTATTACGACTTTATCATGCATTAGACCTTCTTTTTAAGAAAGAAAACACCGGCGAAATAAAAAATTATATTTCACCTAACCAAACTAATATACTTGATCAGATTTCTGCTGTTGAAAATTCAGAAGAGGAATAGCATAAATAATTTCCGGACAAACCATAAATTAAATAACTATGAGTAAGTTAATTCATAAACTCAGCGAAGCCTTTAAATCAAAATTAGACATTTTTGATGCATTAATGAATGATGGAGCTACCGAACAAGATATAATTAGTTTAGAAAAATTAACCAATCAGATTTTACCAAGCACGTATATAGATTTATTAAAAAGATACAATGGCGAAAAAGAAATCCTTGGAGTAATGGCAGGATTTGGCTTTTTAGAAATTGAAGACGTAAAAACACAATGGGATTTTTTCAAAATAGCAGCAGGTCAGGCACAGCCGGATTTCATATATCAAAAGAATAAAATCAAGAATGAATTATATTCTGTAAAAAGAATTCCCTTTGCTCATGATGGTTCAGGAAATTTTTTATGCATTGATTATGATCCTGATATTGAAGGAAAGCCTGGTCAGATTTTATATTTACCTACTGGAGATCCGGAACCTGTTTCAGTTATTGCAGATGATTTTGATGAATTTCTTATCTTTTTAATTGATGTAGTTATTACTGAAAAATTAAAATTAACCGATGAAAGAGAGGAATGGGATGAAGAAGACTGGCAACAAGCAGAAATTTACTTCTACAAATCATGGAAAAATGACTGGACAGACATAGCAGATGAATATAATCTAAGACATATAGAAAACTCATAGGTGATTATCAGAAAAATTATATTAATCCATTGGACACACTAATAGAATCAGCAGAAGAAAACAAAAAGCTTTACGAACGTTTGTTGCAGGCTGAAAAAGATAAAATTGAATATTTAGAATAATTATTAAAAGCAAAATAAAACTTGCTCTTTAAACTATTCTTATAAATAGCTACGCATTATCATTAATTTTGCGTAGCTTTTTGTTTTGTAAATCGTTTATTATTCAACTTTTATGGCAACGCATTATTGTAATTAGTTTTATATTAGCAATAGCAAAAGGCAATCAATTGTTTCAATCTTGCTAAAAACTACATCATGGCCAATCAATTCGAAGATACAATCCAGAAAGCATATGCTGCTTTTAACGAAAGAAACATCGACAATGCATTATCAACAATGCAAAAGGATGTGCAATGGTCAAAAGCCTGGGAAGGCGGTTATATAAGCGGACATCATGAAATCAAGGAATACTGGACCAGACAATGGACAGAAATAAACCCGAAAGTTGAGCCTGTTGGTTTCAATCAAAGAGAGAACGGAAGCCTGGAAGTTAAGGTGCATCAAAATGTAAAAGATTTGCAGGATAATTTGGTCTTTGACGGATTGGTAAAACATATTTATACTTTTCAGGATGGACTAATTAAAACTATGGACATTGAACTGGCAGAAAATAATTAATTTTGCATTTACTAATTCTTTTCAACTTATTAAATTACTGAAAGGAATTACAAAAAATATAATATCAATTAGAATAAAAAATAGCACATGTCAATAAAACAAGAATCAGAATTAATCGGAATGAAAAAGATAAGTGAAGCTGTGGCTTACACTTTGAAGGAAATGAGAAATTTTGCCAAACCTGGCATGACGACAAAAGAATTAGATGAATATGGCGGAAAAATCCTGAATGAATTAGGAGCAAAATCAGCACCTTATTTAACCTATGGTTTTCCGGGATGGACCTGCATTAGTGTAAATAATGAATTTTGTCACGGTATTCCATCAGACAAGAGAATACTTAACGAAGGTGATTTAATCAATATTGATGTTTCAGCAGAGCTGGACGGTTTTTGGTCAGATAATGGGGGTTCATTTGTTATTGGCGAAGATAAAAACGGACACCAGAAACTGGTCGACGCTTCAAAAGATATTTTACAAAAAGCAATAGACAATATAAAAGGCGGAGTAAAAATTTCTGAAATAGGATATCTTATAGAAACAGAGGCGAAAAAGAGAGGTTACAAGGTTATAAAAAATTTAGGCGGACACGGTATTGGCAGAAGTTTGCACGAACAACCGGATGAATTGCTAAATTATAAAAACCGATTTGACCAAAGACGTTTTAAAAAGGACTCTGTGGTGGCTATTGAAACTTTTATATCAACAGCTTCATCTCTTGCCGTTGAACTTAAGGATGGCTGGACGATGGTGGGCAATAAAGGCGGACATATGGCACAACACGAACATACAATTGTTGTTACGAACGGAAAACCTATCATTTTGACTGAAATGAACGGAATATGGAATTAATATTCTAATGAAAAGAGGCTTTAAACAGCCTCTTTTTTTTATCGTTTTTTTAAATCCGGAATTTTCTCTGTCAAATGTTTCCAATATCGTTTTGGCATGTGCTGAAGATGAAGTTTTGTATTTTTTCTGGATTCAATATTTACACTCCTGAAATAATTTCGCCATAGGTCCTGAAAAAGCTCTTCATTTTCATCGCATATTTCAGCTAGAAATTTTGATGAATTAGAGTCGGCATTAAACTGTAATTCTACGGTTGAAAGATGATCAAGATCATAATAAATTCCATATTTGCGCTTCGCATCGTAAATTAACCAACGCTGATCTGCATAACGGCTCTTGAAATGTTTTTCTATAAGAGGCAAAACATCGCATTCAGGCTCAATGATGGCATAATACAATTCGTCTTTTGTTAATTTAAAGCGAACAAATGCTTCCATCCGATGGCTTTCTTTTCTGGTCAGCCGGGATGCTTTTCTTACCTCCCAAACAGCATTGTTACTAAAATCTTCTTCTATATTTATTGGGCTGGAAAAGACATGTCTGGCAAATTGAAACATTATTTCATCTATCTGGTTGAGTTCGGATAAAAAGGCGCTGTAAATATTAGAAATTCCTTCTGCCGAAAGGCGTTGTTGAAGCCCGCTTAATACCCTGTTTGCTTTTGTAGCATCTGTTGTTATAAAATGCTTATCTGAAAAAAGTAACGAACCTGAATCAGTATCTTTGGCAAAGACAACATCAGCCAGCTTATATTCGTAAATTTCAAATAGTGCCGTGAGCCATCCCTCGTAGGTTCCATCATAGATTACCTGTGTCATTCTAATTAAAATAAAGCAAGTTGATTCGAGAAATCATTTTTATACTTACTCTTCTGAGTATTGAGAATATGATCCCTGATCTGAATAGAGGTTAAATCTTTCTGCATCTGAAATGGCGTAGCAAATGCCAGAAAATATTTGGCACGAGTATAAGCAATTCCCAGTTTTTGCAGATCCTGAGGAAAAAGCTTTTTAAATTTTCTTGCTGCTACAATTTTTTTGGCACTTAAATATCCTATACCCGGAATACGTTTTATAAGTTCTAAATCGGCCGTGTTTATATCTACAGGAAACTGATGCAGGTTACGTAAAGCCCAACCCAGTTTAGGGTCGATGTCGAGATCAAGATTAGGCTGATTAAATCCTACGATCTCGTTGACATTAAATCCGTAGTAACGTATTAGCCAATCGGCCTGGTACAAACGGTTTTCCCTTATAACAGGAACTGGTGTACCAATAGCAGGAAGGCGATTGTCATCACTAATTGGAACGTATCCGGAATAATAGACACGTTTCATGTTCATTTGCTGATAAAAATAATCGGCCATGCCTAAAATCTCAAGATCACTTTCTTTGGTGGCTCCAATTACCATTTGGGTACTTTGACCTGCAGGAGCAAAAAGAGGCGCTTTGTAATTTAGCTTTTTTTCTTCTTTATATCCTGTAATCTCATTTTTGAGGTATTGCATAGGTTTAATGACATCGATATGGTTTTTATCGGGCGCCAATAATTTAAGGCTTTGCTCTGTTGGCATTTCTACGTTTACACTTAAACGATCTGCATAAATTCCGGCTTCTTTAAGCAATTCATCACTTGCTCCCGGAATCGCTTTTAAATGGATATAACCATTAAAATTTTGTTCTAATCGCAATTTCTTGGCAATCCTGACCAGGCGTTCCATAGTATAATCCGGATTGTCGAAAATGCCGGAACTCAAAAACAATCCTTCGATATAATTTCTTCTGTAAAAACCTATTGTGAGATCAACAACCTCATCAACAGTAAAAGCGGCACGTTTGATATCATTACTTTTTCGGCTCACACAATATGCGCAGTCAAAAATGCAATGATTCGTTAGTAAAATTTTCAGTAACGATACACAGCGCCCATCCTCAGTAAAAGCATGACAAATGCCATATCCCTTAGCGTTTCCCAGTCCTTTATCCTTATTTTCGCGTTTACTTAATGCCGAAGAACAAGAAACATCATATTTTGCAGCATCAGCCAAAATCGCCAACTTCTCCATCACTCTTTCATGTACCATTTTGCTCCTCTTTAGTGGTTAAGAAATTAAATTTGTTTAGCTTCAAAACTACTATTTTAAGATGCAAAAATTATGAAATGGGCTGTTCTAAATTGTATCAAATTTTAGTGATACTCTCATGCTAAATTTATTATCTAACAAAAAACGCCTAAACATGTAATATCATGTGATATCAATTTACTTTTGATTCTCGTATATCTTTTTTATTAATTCCCCACCGTATTCCAAATAAAGAAACTAAATCTTTATCTGAATCTGATGTAAAGTTTTTACCAAAACCACCGGTTAAATAAACATCGGCAGTTACTTTATACTGAATCATACCAACTGACCGATAGTCTTTTCCGTTGCCATTTCTTTTGATATATTCATAACCAATCGATAAATCATTGAAATCAAGCTGAACTTTACCACCAAAATCAAAATACTTCATATGATCATCATAATTTAAGTTTACCTTGTTGTAAACGGCTTTATCTTCTAAGTATCTAATAAATCCATAAAAATTAATATAGTTGTTTTTTCCTGCCAGTTTTCCGCATGCGGTCAAGGTACTCCAGACTCCCAAACGGTCGGGCTGATTGTCTTTAAAAGTATTATTTGGATATAAAATACTATACGCAGAAGCTACGTCAAGCATTAAAAGTGGTTTTCTCAGGATTTCTGCAAATTCATCAGAGATTTTTGTAGGTATTGAATCGAGTACTTTATTGCGTTGTTCAAGATATTTTTCGGGATTGGTAAATTTATCGTACTGAGGATATTTTTCAGCCATAATTGCATCCGCCAGACTATTTAATTCTTTGGCTGATTTAGTCATTATTCTAAATGAACTGTCCATTTTTTCTTTATTTACCCGAAAAACAGTAAGTACATTTACATTAAATCCGATGGCAATATTGGCCGTACTGTCATTTTTAGTAACTACACCCGAAACATTAGGTCTTAATAACTTATCCGTGGTTACTTGTTTAAAATCAGCCGTGCTGTTTCCTAATCCGTAATATTCCAAACCACTGAGTTTGCCTTTATTCAGGCTGACATCAAAAGATATATTAGAAAGGTTCTCGGTATTGATACTAAAATCTTTGCAATCCGGATTAGAAGTTATAACTGCCGCGGTATTATCCAGCAATGCCAAAGCGGTTGAATTTACTATTTGAACATTTTTTAAATCAACAATTTTATTGGTTTCCTGACTTACCATTATTTGAGTAATCAGAAAACAACTGAAGAAAATAATCTTTTTCATATCAAATCAATTAATGTGACGAAAGACAACAGTTCTTTGCTTTTTATAAAATAAGGTCCAAAATCATATTTGGTAAATTCTTTTGTAACTGTATTACAATCAAAAATTTTGTAACTAAACTCTAATTGTTTTGCTCTTGTCTCAATATCTTTAAAAGGAAGATCAAGTAATGATTTGTAACTTAAATAAGTTTCATAATAAAGCAATCCTTTGTTATGTTTAAATGCATCCGTAAGAGGAATAGACGCATCTGTGAGGTGCATAGGGGTTACAAATATAGGCTCGCTTGGGTGTGAACCATTTTGAAGATCTAAAGATACAGCCGTATACAATGGAATAAATCCATGATTGTTGGATAAATCAAAACTAATAGTGATTTTTTCGCAAGTTCCAGTGTCAAATACTTTGTTCATATTTTAAAAATTTAAAATTAATACTCCGTTTTTCCTGCTGTTGAAACACATTAAAATAAAAGTTAAATATATCCTAAAAACATTTATTTGTAAGATTTTTTTAAGAATATTTTTCTTAATTTAATCTTTAAATAACAATAGTGCTTTTTCTAAAATTGAATATTTACAATAAAATATGACATCGATATTGTACAAAGGATTACTGTGGTTAAAGTCCAATTTTCCCTTCTGCCCAATACGCCTGAGTATAGATTTTTTTATTTAAGACACCTTTTTCTTTTAAGACTTTTCTAAATGCCTGAATTGACTTTGCATTTCCCATTAAATAAAAATATCCGTGTTGCCATAAATCCCAGATTTTAGGGTCTAATTTATTGAGGGCGTGTATTGCAAATTCAGCTTTATTAATTGACTTTGAAACTATGTCAACTTCCAGTCCCAGATTTTTTGGTACTTCTGTAGAATTTGGGTCCAATTCTAAAATACCCAGATAATTATTCTCATTAGCATTAATTTCATTTTTAAAACTTTTAAAAACGCTGATACAGGTTTCGTCTCCAAAAAAGAATTGATATTTCTCCTCTTTTTTAAAAAAATCAAAACCTCTTGGCATTCCAACGGTTAATTGGTCATTGGGTTTAAGATTTTCTATAAAATGACTTCCCGGTCCGTTTTTATGCATATGAAAAATAACTTCAAACGTTCCTTTTTCACTATTCCATTTACTAGGCGTATAGTTGCGATAATTGGTATCATCAATCCTGATAATTACAGCCTGACCTACTTTAAAATTTATATGCGGAAAATGACCTTTGAACTTTATCATTTTTATATTTTCGCTCAGCATTTTAGTAGCTGAAACTTTTACTTTGCAAATTTTGCTGCTAAAGGCAAGCTCCATAAAATCTCCAATAATTTTGGGCATCGAATTCATAATAGTCTATTTTAATTTCAATACAAAATTGAAATTAAAACGACAGGAAAAGGTTGCATTAGAAATAGGGATGATTGGACTATTCGCGGAATTTCAATCTAAAGGATAATGGGGTTTCGGCAGTTATTTTTTTAAACAATCTTGAAAAATAAGTATGATCTTCAAATCCCAGCATAAAAGCAATTTCTTTTACATCATGTCCGGTATAATAAAGTAGCCTTTGCGCTTCTATAATCATTGCATTCTGAAGCCAATATGTAACCGATTTTCCTGTAGAAATATTGACACAATAATTTAAGTGTGAAGTTGTGATATTTAATTTTTTAGCAAAAAATGAAGGACTTTCTAAAAAAGTGGTATTAGAGATTAATTTTTTAAAATTAGAATATATCAGACTGGATTGGTTTTTAAGTTCTGAAGCTGCATTATTGGATTCTGAATACATATTGACAAAACGATACACCAAAGCATTAAAAAGACCATTGACAATCGACGTTTTATTTGAATTCAGATTTTCAAAGGAACGATGCAATAACGAAACTGTTTCTAGAAGATCTTTCTTCTGAAATTTATCAATTTTATTAACCTGATCAGAAATTTTCAGGTTCTGAAAAACATTGGCACAATTATTCGGAATTAAAAATGGAGCTACACTAATATAATATCCAACCGCATCGGGTGAAATAAATTGTGGCGAATGAATCTGAAGCGGCTTTATAATGACAATACTTTGGGCATTGATTTTCAAATCGATCATATCGCATTTCATGATGACTTTGCCTTTTGTCAGTACAAAAAAAATATAAAAATCATCCCGGTGCGTTCCTAATTTACCTATGGTTTCTGCATCTTTTCCCAATACAGATAACTCAGCAATATAAACACCTCCAACTGCTTCTGAGTTCTGATTGTAAATAGGAATTTTCAAGTTTTACTTTTTTGAGTTATGAATACTGCATAAACCTTATAAACGATGAGGTTATACAAACTTAGAAAATTAATCCTAAACGGATTATCCATATCAAATAATCTGTTTCTAAATGCAAAATCCCTTTAATCACAAAATGATTAAAGGGATTTATTTCTTTATCTTAAAAATTTAAAACTTAAAAAGTCACAAATTTTACTCCTAAACTAAACCATCTTGAAGGAAGAGGTACTGCACCCACTTCATAATAGGTTGTATTGAATATGTTTTGCGCATCTACATAAATAGTTACTTTTTTGATTGATTGACTTACTCTGAAATCATTAACCCAATAAGATGGTCCGGTTACTCTCTGACTAAAACGAGTCGCAAATAAAGCCGTAAAATTTTTATGCTGAAAATCTATTGTATTTGTTATTTGATGCTCTAATGATGAAACCAGATACTTGGAATAAACAACCGGAATTACATCTTTAAATTTAAAATCTAAATATGTATATGCCAGATTAATATTCAACTTAGAGTCTCTTGAAAAATTGACTTTGTAATTTGTACGCAGGTTAAAACCATTTGTATTCAGATTTCCGTAATTGTTACTTTGCCAGGGTTCAGTAGTTACATTTCGTGTCCAGTCTATAAAATTGCTGATTTTTCGAAAAAAGTAATTCGCATTAAAGCTAAAATCTCTTTTCATGTATTTAAAACCTATCTCACTCTGAAAAGCATTTTCTGTATCCAGATTAGGATTCCCGATATTTCCCGGTCGCTGGTTAAGATACAAATCCGTAAACGATGGTATACGCTGACTTGTTCCGATATTTCCGATAACCTTAAAGGCATCTGTTATGGCATAACTGGCGTCAAGTCCCGGATAAGCTTGCCATTTGTAATCTGAATTATAATTTAGATAAGTCCCAAAATTCACATCCAGTTTTTCAATAAAAGTGGTTCTGTATTGTAGGTAAATCCCATAATTTTCACGGTCATGTTGTCCAATATTAGACGAACTAATATCTTCGCTTCGTACTTCTGCCCCAAAACCTAATTCTCCGGCTTCCATTTTATAAGTGGTATTTACTTCAGCGGCTAATGAATTGGTATAATGCTGGCTTCTGCCCGCATTTAGGTTCGAAATTCCGTAATAACGGTAATCATCATAATTATACCGGTAACTCAATCTTGGCATCAATGTCCATTTTTCAGATAACTGATGTTTAGATTGTACCGATGCGAAAGTTGTTTGCACTACCTCGCTTGAGTTTTTATCACCCGGCGCTGCATAAAATCCATTCGCACCAAAGCCATTATTGATATAACCGAATGACGTTAAAATTTCATTGGCACTATTTAACTGATAATTTCCCTGATAAAAGATTTTATTGTTTTCGAAAGCCGTATTATAGCGGTATCCGTTGCTTTTATCGTGCGACGCAAAAAGCGAATGTTGTTGTTTTTCTTTACTCAAAACACCCCCCACCTGAATTCCGGTTCCATAAAAGGTATCTCCCGTATTTTGTGTATCTTTTTCAAAATTTGAACCGGCATAAGAATTTACTAAGAATCCGGATTTTGCTGGCTTTTTGGTAATAATATTAATCGCTCCGGTTAAACTATTCACTCCGTAAGTCAGTGCAGCAGGTCCGCGGATGATTTCGATTCTCTCGATTACCTCAACCGGAATAGGCAAATTTAGCATATTATGGGCCGTTTGAGAATCTATTATTTTAGTTCCGTTTAAAAGGACAACGGTCTGCTCAAAGCTTCCTCCATCAACACTCACATCAGCCTGACTTCCAAAAGGCCCTCTTTGTCTTAAATCAACACCATTTGCATATTGCAGGATTTCCTGAACAGATCTTCCCGGTAATTTTGCAATTGTTGCCTTATCAATGATATATACATTTCTGTTTTTCTTTGAAATTGGAGTACTGAATCGGTTTTCATGAATAACTACCTCATCAATATTAATCGTATCTTTTTGCACCTGAGCCTGTAATTCAACACTAATAAGTGCCAGTATAGCAAAATAAAGTTTTGTCATTTTGTTTTAATTTTTTGCAAAAGTAGTATCTTGCCGTACTACTAATGTATACCAGTTTTACAAAAATGGATAGTCCGGTTCAAATTCCTTTTAAAAGTTTCATTCAGCTAAAGCCGGAAGAGACAACTGCGATATACCTTCAAATCGTTTTTGAATTTATCAAAGCGATACAAATAGGTTTACTTCCTGAGGGCACAAAACTTCCGGGAACCCGCATATTATGCAAATTATTAGAAGTTAACAGAAACACACTTATAAAAGCTTTTCAGGATTTAGAACTACAGGGATGGATCGAAATCTTACCTAATAAAGGAACTTTCATTTTATCTGAAAAACAACAAAAAAACAAAGCCGAATTTACTTCTGATGAAAGCAAAAATGTTTCGAATGCAACTACCGGTTTTACTTTTAAACATTCTACTATTCTCGAAAACCCGAAAGAAGTAAGCACCTTACCCTACCAGTTTAATGACGGATTACCGGATTTGCGATTGGTACAAACAGATGTTTTGGCAAGACTTTATGTTTCAAAACTTAAAACTCAAAAAAGTGTCAAAAACTGGGAACAAATTCAGGCTCAGTCGCATTTGAATTTTAAAACCCAATTTTCTAATTTTTTAAATCTGACCAGAGGCATCCGTATTTCAACATCAAATTTACTAACAACAAACAGCCATGAAATTAGTTTGTACCTCGTTACAAAACTGCTGATTTCAGCCGGTGATAAAGTTGTCGTGGCTTCTCCGGGATATTATATCTCTAATATGACACTGACCGATAGCGGAGCACAAATTATTTCGATACCCGTTGATAAAGACGGCATCAATACGGACCATCTAAAACAAATTTGCGAAGAGCATCAAATCCGGATCTTGTATCTTACCTCAAATTATCATTATCCTACAACAACTTCTCTTAGCGCAAAAAGACGAATGGAAGTCCTGGAACTTGCTAATCGGTACGGATTTGTTATTATTGAAGATGATTATGATTTCGACTTTCATTACGATAATAATCCTGTATTGCCACTTGCCGCTCTAGATTCAAATGAAAGGGTGGTCTATATTGGTTCCTTCGGAAGATCTTTACCAGCCGGTTTTGGCTATGGTTTTATTGCTGCACCATCAGCATTTATTAAAGAGCTGGAAAAACACCAGAACATTCTCGAACCCGGAATAGATGTTATCAAGGAACAGGTTTTAACAGATTGGATTCGCGAAGGTGAAGTTCATCGTCTTTCGAAAAAAAACAAAAAAATCTATAAGGAGCGCCGTGATTATTTTGTTTTATTACTAAAAGAAAAATTAAATGAGAAAATAAAATTCCAGATTCCGGTTCGTGGTTTGGCCATTTGGATAGAATGGCTGGATCATTTTAGTTTGATAAAGCTGCAAAAACAATGCGCCGTAAATGGCTTATTTTTACCTAAAACTGTTTTATATCAAACCAAAAACCTTACAGCTACACGTTTAGGCTTTGGACATTTAGACCCAACAGAAATGGAAAATGCAGTAACTATTTTGCGTCAATCCCTGGAAACTATTTTACTGAAGCAATAACAATTCAATCCTCTAAATAAAAACATGATATGGAGATAGAACAAATCCTTGACCTGATATATCCATTACCCGATACTTCAAAACTCATGCTTAAAAATTGTGTGACTGAAGTACATTATCCTAAAGGGCATATTTTATTGCGGGCGGATAAAATTGAAACCAATATTTATTTTATTCGAAAAGGAATTGCCCGGGCTTATGCAAACCGTGATGCCAATGAAGTTACTTTTTGGTTTGGTAAAGAAGGAGATACTGTTCTCTCCATGAAAAGTTACGTTGCCAATCAGAAAGGATATGAAGATATTGAACTTCTGGAAGATTGTGATTTATATGAACTGAAAACCAAAAAACTGCAAAAACTCTTTAATGCAGACATACATATTGCGAATTGGGGACGAAAGTTTGCAGAAAAAGAATTAGTAAAAACCGAAGAACGACTTATCTCACGTCAGTTTCGCACTGCTACAGAACGCTATAAAGAATTGCTGACAGATTATCCGCATTTAATTCAGCGTGTTCAATTAGGACATATTGCTTCCTATTTAGGAATTTCTCAGGTAAGTCTGAGCAGGGTTCGGGCTGAAATAAAATAGTTTTATTTTTTAACAAATGTAAAATTCTCTACAAATTCCTTTTCTAACCTTTGCAAAAAAAAGATATGAATTGGATTATTTTAATTATTGCAGGCTTGTTTGAAGTTACTTTTACTTTATGCTTAGGAAAAGCCAAAGAAACAACCGGAAATGACATGTATATGTGGTATACCGGTTTTCTTATTTCTCTTGTTATCAGTATGGGACTTTTAATGAAAGCAACACAAACCCTGCCAATTGGTACAGCGTATGCCGTTTGGACCGGAATTGGAGCTGTTGGAACTGTTTTGGTTGGAATTTTAGTTTTTAAAGATCCTGCTAATTTCTGGAGAATCTTTTTTATTACCACTCTTATCGGTTCAATAATAGGTCTAAAAGCAGTATCTCATTAAGAAACAGCAACATTATTTTAACAGAAATTGTTTAAAATTAAGCGGATTAGCCTCGACTAATCCGCTTTTTTATGCTTAAAATTTAAATTTTATTCTCAAAATCAGGTATTTCTACGTAGTGCTATAAATGTTAAAAAAACGATTTTTGTGATGAAATGTGAAAAACCGTAAATTAATCTTAATAAAGGATTATAAATTAGCAAAACATTAAAGTCAAATAGTACAAAAAAGAAAGAATTATTCATTTTAATCCGTAAAAAATAAAAACCATGAAAGACCTTTGGTGTTGGCGTTGTAAAATGGAAGTTCCTATGCTTGATGAAGAGGAATATAAAGTTGCATCTCAATTATATCGTGACGGTTTTAAAACAGGAAAATGTAATATGACAAGAAAGAAACGTTTTAAAGATTTACTTGATTATTATAAAGCGTTAACAGGAGTTGAAGAAACCAATCCTAATGCGATCATGCATCACAGAATCGATTTGTACGGTCCTCCTTGCGAATGCTGTTCTAAACCATATAGGACTTCAAAAGCTTCTTTTTGTGCTGCCTGCGGACATAAAAGAGAATCTACCATAATAAATTATGCTGAAACTTTACAAAAGGAAGAACCAAAATGGTGGCAGAAATTACTGGTTTTAAACAGAGTTGGTTAATCTTTTTTACTTTATAAAAATCGAACCAATGGGATTAAATTATAAAATTCATTTCATTTTATTTGTGACTTGTCTTTTCTTTATTGGTTTAGGCATATTTGATATCCTGGACAAGGAATTAAAAACAGGAATAGGTTTATTTTGGCAAATTTCTCATTTTGTTCCTTTCATAACGGGAGCAATTATTTTTGGCAGTAATCTCTATTCAAAACGAATAAAAAATTAAACAATTCATACTTTACTTTTAAAAATCCATTTTTTAGTTTTCTAAAAGTGGATTTTTTTTATTTTAAAGAAAGAGCAATTATTTCTTCAATGTCAAAAATGCGTTAAAAAACTTTCCGGATAGCAGTTTTTCGACAATAAAAAATACTTTTGTGAGAAAGGAAAAAGAAAAACTTATCAGCAACCAGAAACATAATAGTATGGATTACGAAAAATTCATCTTCTGCCTCGAAGGTGTTCCAGACGTAGACAACGACATGGCAACTCTTGTGGTTAAGAACCTGGAAGAAATTGCTATTGATCAGGGTATTGCCAGTATTTATAAAACCTGCGATACTATTGAAGGACTGGAAGAAAGTTTGAATGTATTGCTTTATGAAGATCATAATTTCAAAGATTATGAAATCATTTATCTGGTTATGCCGGGTGAAGCCAACAATATATGCCTTCATGATTACTATTACAGCCTGGAAGAAATCGCAGAACTTTTTGAAGGAAAAATGAAAGGCAAAATAATTCATTTTGCTAATCTGAAAGTATTGGATTTAAACGATGAAGAAGCGCAATATTTTTTAGACATTACCGGAGCGCGCGCGATTTCAGGTTACGGATCTGCTTATAATAAAATTGCCAGCTGCAGTACCATAGACAAAGCTTTTTTTAGTCTATATCAGGACAATGATGATATTACAGAAGTTGTGGAGGAATTGTATCAAAAACATTATGCCTTATGCAAATTACTTGATTTTAGATTGTACTATTAAACAATGAAAAGCAAAACAATTGAAAAGGTAAAAACCTACGAAGCAAAGGGATTCCGTGAAAAATTTCTAGGCTTAGATAATCCGATGCAATTGCTTTTCAAATCAAATTCAGATCATTTTTTTTGTTTGAAAATGGAAGAAATGATGCAGCTTCAATATCCTGTTCCGCCTTCTAAACACAGCTGTCATACAATTCTTTTTTTAACTTCGGGAACACATCTCATCAAAATTGGCTTTGAGGAATATGAAACCCTGGCAAATGAAATGATCGTGGTTCCGGCAGGACAAATTTTCGCAATAGAGCATATCAACACAAAACATATTGGTTTTATATGCCAATTTCATCCGGATGTTTTAATTGGAAAATATGGCAATACCGAAATGCTAAACGATTTTGATTTCCTGAAAATTGGAGGTAATCCGAAGATTTTTCTTTCTGAAAAAAATACTGCTTTTATATACAATCTTTTCAATCGTCTGCAAGCGGCTTATCTAGAAGCCGGGATCATCAATTTTGATATTGTACAAGCATATCTTATGGCTTTGTTTTGCGAAATGAACAAAAACAATATCAAAATTCCTAAAAGTGGTACAGCTGCATCTGCCCTTTCGGGTAAATTTAAGGAACTCATTTATAAAAACATTAAAATAAACCATCAGGTAAGTTATTACGCTTCTTTGCTTAATGTTACTCCCAATCATTTAAATAAATCAGTAAAATCGACAACAGGCAAATCCGCTACTAAATGGATTGATGAAACCATTTTGCTCGAAGCCAAATATCTACTGTACCAGACTACTCTTTCTATTAACGAAATAGCAATGCAGGTAGGACACGAGGATCATTCTTACTTTAGCCGTTTCTTTAAAAAACACGAAGGAATAACGCCCATACAATACCGAAAATTGATTGATAAGTCCTAATTATTGCTTATAAAATCCTATTGCCTCAAAAAGCATTTGCTGAAATTTGCGTCGTAAAAAAAGCAAATTATGATTTATGTTTTTAAAACTTCCGTTGATTCAAAATCAAAATTAGAATTCGCAAATACATTGCTTGAAGAATTAATTCCAAATGCTTTATGGAATTTTGACCTTGAAGATTGTGATAACATTTTAAGGATTGAAAGCGAAGACCAAATAAACGAAATGACCTTAAAAAATGACCTTTTCAATTGTACCGAATTAGAATAAATTGTCTTTTCCAAACCACTTTTCTCAAAATTTCAACTTATTATTATGGAAGCTGCATTGCATCAAAACAAAACATTTGACACCATTGATTACTCGGATCAAAAACTATCCGATAACGAATTTATAAATTGTGAGTTCATCAATTGTAACTTTTCCAAGAGTGATTTCAGTTCTATCGACTTTTTAGATTGTACTTTTAAAAACTGTAATCTGTCACTGTCTGTTCTTAAAAATACGGGGTTAAAAAATATCAGATTTATTGGCTGTAAATTAATGGGGCTCGATTTTAGCGCCGGTAACAGCTTTTTATTTTCGATGTCTTTTCAGGATTGCCTTCTTGATTATTCGACTTTTATTTATAAAAAGCTAAAGAAAACAAACTTCATTGATTGTTCACTCAAAGATGTCGATTTCTCGAATACTGATTTGTCTTTATCTGTTTTTAAAAATTGTGATTTATCAAATGCCACTTTTAAAGATTGTATTTTAGAGAAAACCGATTTTCGTTCTTCCAGAAATTATACTTTTGATCCTTCAGAAAATAAAATCAAAAGAACAAAAGTATCTCATGCTGCACTTGCCGGTTTATTAGAAAAATTTGACCTGGATATCGAATAGCTTAAAAAGTTATAGTCGCAGTTTCCTGTCACAGTTTTTTATTTAGAATTAAAATCTTTGTTCTGGTTTACTTTAAAAACAAAGAAAAGGGATGCAAAACTGCATCCCTCTTTCAACTAAACTTATAAATGAACTATTGTCTCCAACGCGGATCTCCAATTTGATTGTCGATCAATGTCTGGTTTTTGATTGTAAAATTACCCGTTGCAGCATCTACAAACTGGGGATTTAATGCAGTTCCGGATGTATCTGGTCTATTATTGGCAAGTGCATTAGGGTTACCATTTAAGTTTGGTGAATTGAAATAATTGTTACCTGAAAATGTTGGATTTGCAGTAACAGCTTCTCTTGTATAAGGTGCAGGCGTATTAGCAAATAACGTATTTCGAACGGTTATTACATTGGTAACAAAACGTGTATACAAAATTGAATTAGCCGCAGTACCTAACATATTTGGGTTAGAAATAGTACAACTGTCAATTAACACATTCGTCGTTAAACCTGTAAGACCGGCATCCATACGAATGAAATATCTTGCGGTGGCACAATTATTAAAAGTACTGTTTTTAAGAGTAAGTTGTCCTACATGAGAACCTCTGACATCTATAAATTCTCCACCGCTTGTTAATACATTTGTAACGATACTATTTTCTACTATAACAGAAGTAATTTTAGCAGCAGTTAAATTTGCACTAATTAATGATACTCCGAAATCATGGATATTACAGCCGCTTATTAAAAGAGGACCGTATGTGATACTGTTATCATTGTATTTAATAACTGAAACTGCAGCTCCGGCAGCTCCTTTGTCTCCTTTTAAATCCAGATCTATTAAACTTAGGTTAGCCGTTCCGTTGGTTATTACAAAATTTACATGAAGTTTTGGTTTATCATAACTGCGCAACCCTCTCAATGTAATTGATTTATTCAAAGTAATTGCTCCGGTTTGATTTGCAGCTGAATAGTCACCAGGCTCTAAAACCAGTATAGCTCCGGATGCCGCATCAGCAATTTTTTGCATTAAGTCATCTGTGTTTTTAACTAAAATACCTGTTCCAATATCAATTCCGGTTGTAAATGTAATTACGCCTCTCTTTTTTGTACCGTTAAGTAAAGTAGCTGTGTAAGCCGTTTCTGCTGTTAGTCCGGTTATTATGGCAACTCCTGCTGTTTTTTCTGCCGGTGTTATTGCGTGTGTAATACCACCCGGGGCCACTGTAATTTGAGTTACATTACTATTGGGAGCCCATCTTAAAGTAACTTGTTTTGCCTCAACATCTCCATCTACTGATGCAATGAAAAGTTGTTCAGACAATGTCGTAGCTGTGGTTACAGACCATTTTGAATCTGCCAATCCGGTAGTGCTTACCGCTTTTACTCTGATTGAGTAAACGGTTTCGCCTTCTAACTGTACTTGTACCGGTAATTGTTTTGCAGTAACTTCAACTGTTTTATAAATAGTTTTAAATTCAGTATCATCAGCACTGAATTCTACCACATATTTATCTTCACCTTCCTTTATTGTCCAGTTTAGTTCGACTGTCGTTTGATTTCTGATTTTTGTTGTAAGTCCTATTGGAGAAAACTCTCTGTTATTTCCAATTCCGTCCAACAGTTCCTCATTATAACTTTCACAACCCGAGATCGTCAATGCTAATAATAATGTGGCTATTAATCCTTTTAGTATATATTTTGTTTTCATAAACATAATAACTTATAATTTATAATTATTTTTTGGTACTATTTTAGTAGCCATAATCGTTGACTAATTGCCCATTACTTACATCAAGAACTTTTTGCCATATTGGCCAAAACTGCCTGTTATCAGGATTAACTCCTGCTTTATAAAGAGAATTTATCTTACTATCTGTCAAAGTATTCCATGCAAAAGAAGTATAATCTGCTCCCGGATTTACTGTTTCTCCTCTGTTTAATCCATAAATATCAAGACTAACATTATCCGCTTTATATTTAAAATACAGAGTAGTGGGTACATCTGCATATTCTCCAAGATGTTTTTGCAAATTGAACATTTTTGCTTTTGCTTCATCTAATTTCGCTTTAAGTAAATTCCAGCGAATAAGAGCTTGCTTACGTTCCATTTCACCCGTAAATTCGAACTTATTTTCTTCAACAATAGCATTAAACATAGCTGCTTTACTAGTCAAAGCGTCTACATAGGCATCTGCTTTTTGAGACTGAACTGCAGGTGCAAATGCTCTTCTTCGTATTTCTTTTAAGTAAGGTGCTGCGGCTCCTGCTCCTTCTAATTCATTAGCTGTTTCTGCAGCAATTAAAAGTACTTCTGCATAACGCATATAAATTTTATTTACTCCATCATCATTTGTTGAAGTAACAAAGCGGGTCATCCATTCGTAGCGATATTTTCCGAAACACCATTTATTCAAAGCTCCCAATTCCTGTTTTGCAATGCCGTTTACAGGTTTACCATAAACATAAGGAACGCAGGTAACGTCTCTACGGGTATCTGCTTTATCATAATCATAAAAAACAAAAGGAAGTGGCCCGGCAGTACCTCCACGGTTAGGTCCGTTTGCATGAAACTGATCACTTTCTGTATGTTTAACTGCAAAAGAAAATAACATTCTTCCTCTACCGTCTGCAAAAGGAATTTCCCAAAGAGATTCTCCTCCGGCTGTAGTAACCTCCTGATTGTATTTTCTCCAAAATGTTTCAAATGAAGATTCTAAATGCGCTGTTCCGCTTTGAATAACGGAACGGGATTCGTCTAATGCTAATTTGTACATAACCTCAACAGAAAGTTCAGGATCAGTACTTCTTCTAACGCCATCAGGATATTGTTGGTAACCACTCGCAATCAAAGCTAAACGGGCACGTAATCCTTTAACAAAAGCTTTATTAATTTGTTCTACACTCGTTGTAGCACTAGTTTCATTTGGCCATGGCACTAATGTTGAAGCTTCACCTAAATCCTTTATCAGTTGTTTATAGATTATATCACGACTTGATTTAGGCAGGTATATCGTTCCCTGATTCACAGGCTCAAAACGAGCTGGTACATCTCCATGCGCTTTTACTAAGTCGGCATAATATACGGCACGCAATGTTAAGGCTGCACCTAACAAATACCCTAAGTCAGTTCCTGGTCTTGGATCTCCGTATTTACGTATTCCCTGAATACAAATATTAGCACGTTCAATACCTGAATACATTGATACCCAAGGATTGGTCTCAGCATTCATTTGGCTATTATTTGGTTTAGTATCGTAAATACTTAAATCCGGTTTATCATCAGAAGTAGATTCTGAAGAATTATACCATTCAACATCTGTGTTAAATCCGTAAAAAGGAAGAAAGCGTCCTCTGTGTCCGTTTGTATCTCCAAACGGTATTTTTATTCCATCAACTGCACCTTTGGCCAATCCCGCATTAGAAAAAATTAATGATTCATCTAATGTCGATTGTGCAGGAGCTTCTAAATAATCATCCTGACAGGCACTAAAAAGTCCTGCTAAAATTAATCCTGCTATTATTATTTTATGTTTCATCTTGGATACGTTTTAAATTAAAAATTAAGGTTTAAACCAAAAACCAACTGTCTACTGCGCGGATATGCCGAATAGTCTACACCTGGTGTAAGAGGTGTATTTCTTCTTGTTGATGCCTCAGGATCCGGGCCTGAATAATTGGTAAGAAGAAAAACATTCGTAGCCGTAAGGTAAAATCTCAATTTAGAAACACCCATCGCAGAAGTAAGAGAACTTGGGGAATTGTAACCTAACGTAAGCGTATTAAGTCTTAAAAAAGAACCGTCTTCAACTGCCCAGTCACTAAAAACAAAACGGTTCATATATGGAGACCACATTGTTGTATTAGTATTTAATGCTGTTAATGCAGCAGGATCAGTTACTAACTGACCCGTAGCAGGATCAAGGTTTGTCCATCTTTTACCATCAGCCATTTCTGAACTTAGGTTTCTGTATTGTCCGTTTGGTGTAGAAGTTGTAAACTCAATTTTATTTGCATTATAAACATCACTCCCAACGCTGTAATTAAAAGATGCCGAAAGATCGAAATTATAAGCGTTAGCATTAATTACAAAACCACCATTATATTTTGGATTTACATTCCCAATAATAGTACGATCTTTAGTATCTACAATACCATCACCGTTCAAATCTTTTAATTTCATATAACCAGGCTGAACAGTACCTACAATTGTAGAGGCATTTGCAACTCCGGGCTTTAAGGTATAAGCTGTCCCGTTAAAATCAAAGTCAGAAACTTCATAACGTCCATCATTTTTATAGCCGTACATGATACCTAAAGGCTGGCCCACATTTACTAAATAATCAGCATCGATTGCAGTAGAAGCCCAACCACTTGCCTGACCAAAATCATTCATAATTCCAAGAGAATTGATATTGTTTTTGTTTACGGAAATATTGAAACTAAAATTCAAACCATAATTCTTCTTTTGTATTGCTACAACATTTAATGTCGCCTCAAATCCTTTATTTTCATTTTCTCCCATGTTTCTGAACTGACTAGTATAACCAGATCCTGTTACAGGGAAATTTATTAAAAGATCCTGAGTTAAATTTTTATACACCTCAACGGAACCGCTTATACGACTTTTGAAAAAATCAAAGTCTAATCCTAAGTTCTGTGTTATAGTAGTTTCCCATTTCAAATCAGGATTAGCCATAATGCTGGACGCAGCCCAATAATTATTTACTCCGTCTATCCACGAAGATGTTGATGAAATAAAATTTCTAACCGTTTGTCCGGTTGGTATATTATTATTTCCTGCTTCTCCGTAACTTACCCTAAGTTTAAGTGAATTTATCCAGGAAGCATTTTTCATAAAACTTTCTTCAGATATTTTCCAGGCAGCAGCTGCAGCAGGAAAAAATCCCCATTTATTATCTCCTAAAAATTTACTTGAACCATCTGCGCGATATGTTGCAGTAAATAAATAACGGTCTTTATAATCATAATTTATACGTCCAAAAAATGACAATAATTTATCATCAGCAAAATAATAATTGTCTACACTAATAGGTCTACCTTGTGAAGTAAGTTTTTGTGTTTGCTCAAAATCAAAGAATTTTGGAAAACCCTGCAAAGTAGTATTAACATCATTACGTTGATAATCAATATTTTCTTCTCCCAAAAGAATTTTTACATTATGATTTCCTCCCAGTGATTTTTTAAAATCATAATTAAGGGTATTGGCATTTCTAAAACGAACATCTTTACGATCACTCATTAAAAGTGCCGGCATTCCCTGAAGTTCAGCAGCAGGAGCATTCGCAACATAATAAGTAGAACGTCCGTAATAACGATAATCTAAATAATTGTAATTATCTAAACCTAAATCAGTTTTAAACACTAATTTATCCGTTAGTTTCCATGAAAAACTTCCTAACATATTAAAGTTTTTTCTAAGCTGTTGACGGTCACTATCGGCTACAGCCACAAAAGGATTCACAAGATAAGTTGACACGGCTTCGTCTGTATCATCTGTTGTTAATCCCGGCATTGGAATTGGTGCATAACCCACAACATGTTTCAAACGTGAATCAGCACTGGATTTTTCATTCTGCTCATTATTCCCGCCACCATTAATTTCTGTATCAGAATAACGCATCGTAAAGGCAAGATCAACCTTATCACTCGCTTTACTTCTTAATGCAAGAGATAAATTATTCCTTTTGAAATCAGAACCTTGCATAATAGCTGTTTCATCATAGTGCGCATAATTAAAATTAAAATTGATTTTATCAGAACCACCACGTATTCCTAAATCACGGCTTTGCACTTCTCCTGTACGGCCATAGATTTGTTTTTGCCAGTTGTCTCCTTTTAAGCCATTGTATAAATCATGATCCTGCCATGATCCAAAGTATTTTTCATAAGAGTTCACATCTTTTTTAAGCAGAGCATATTCATATTGCCACTTTACAAAATCCTCAGGTTCTAGAACATCAATTTGATTTGCCATTTGTTTCATACCATAGAACATGTTAAAATTCACAGCAATTTTTCCGTCTTTACCCGTTTTAGTGGTAATAATGATTACTCCGTAAGCCCCTCTTGAACCATAGATCGCAGTAGATGATGCATCTTTTAAAACTGTAATGGTTTCAATATCCGAAGGAGAGATATCATTCATGCTATTTACCGGAAATCCATCTACTATTATTAATGGTGAACTATCCTGTGTTAAAGATCCGCCACCACGAATTCTGATTTTTATATCAGAGTCAGGAGAACCTTCAGATGAAGTAACCTGAACCCCCGCGATACGGCCGGCTAAAGCTTCGGCAACATTAGAAAGTGGTGTTTTACGAACATCATTTCCAGATAATGTAGCAACAGCCCCGGTTAAATCGCCTTTTTTTACAGATCCATATCCAATAACAACAACTTCATTTAGGCTGTTAGAGTCTTCAGATAAAAAAACATCAATTTTAGTTTTTCCTTCAGTGGCAACTTCTTTCGTTTTAAATCCTATAAAAGAGAAAGTCAGCACCGCTTTAGGATTTGTAAGCTTTATTTTATAGCGCCCGTCAAAATCAGTAGAAGTACCATTTTTTGTTCCTTTTTCTAATATATTAACACCAGGTAAAGTTAATCCTGCAGCATCTTTTACGGTTCCTTCAAGTGTCAGAGTCTGCGCATGCATTTGATGGCTCGTCAGTAAGCACAATAAGAAAACAACTGCAAAGCAACAATTAGCTCCTTTGTTAAATAAATCTTTAAAATTCATGGTTGATTGTTTAAGTTATTAATTAGTTTTTTGTTTTAAGTGGTTTTTGTGGTTATTTTTAAGTTTAATCTTTTAACTTTCTTATTATAGGTTAAGCCTTGTTTTTTAAGCAATAGCCTGCTTCTTTGCTTATTTTCGATTTGTTGAATTGCCGTTTTTGCTAGAATCAAAATAAATTGTAATCGATTGCACAAACATAGATATTTTTTTTAGATAAAAAATTAAAATTCATAAAAAATTCATAAAATAAATTATATATCAAAAATAAAGTGACTATTTTATATGACATATGTAATTTATATCCATAATAAATATTAAATATATTATTGTCAATTACAGATTTGTTCGATTTTATTCTAAAAAACAATCGATTACATAACAAAAAATTATAAAATTATTAGTGAGTGAATTCCTTTCCTTTAAAAAGGAACTAAAAGGAAATAGAAAATCGAATAAAATTCAAATAGCAAAAGCTTGTAAAGATTTTCTTAAAGAGGAAAAAGTATTGGATGAAATTTATCTGCAGCCATAAAAAAAGCCCTTAAACACAATCGTTTAAGGGCCAACTATTTTTGAAAAGAAATTAACTTACATATTATGCTTGTTGAAGCTGTAAATTACTTTTATGTTTTTGCATTAAAACAAAGGTAATAACCATACCAATAACAGCCATCGCAACACCTATAAGATTAGGCGAAGCATAACTATATCCTGCAGCCAAAGGCAAACCGCCTAAGAAAGCTCCCAAAGCATTCCCAATATTAAAACTTCCTTGAAGCGCAGCCGAGGCAATCATTTCAGCATTTTTCGCAGTTTTAATCATCAACATCTGAATAGGTGCAATAACTGAAAATGAAATAGCTCCGGTTAAAAAAGTCAGAAATAAAGAAACATATTGATTTGAAGAGAACAGGTAAACCAGGATCAAATCTATTGACATCACGAACAATAACGCTAATACGGTTGGTGCCGGAGAATATTTATCGGCCAGTTTACCTCCTAAAAAATTCCCAACGACCATACCAAGCCCCGCTAAAATCAATATATACGAAACATCCTCTGCAGAGAATTTAGAAACATTTATTAATAACGGCGCTATATAACTGATCCACGCAAATAATCCTCCAAACCCAATTGCAGTAATACCAATAATCAGCCAGGCTTCGGTCTTTTTAAAGAATTGTAATTGTGTTTTCATATTTACATTTCCGCTTTTCTCGAGATTTGGCATCCACAAAGAGATAAATAAAAACGTAAGCAAACCTACAACGGCAATCAACACAAAAGTATAACGCCATATAAAATTGTGTCCTATATAAGTACCAATTGGCACACCTATCAAATTAGCCAGTGTTAAACCTGAAAACATAATAGCAATTGCCTGCGCTTCTTTGCCTTTGTCAGCCAGACGACTCGCTACAACTGCTCCAACCCCAAAAAAGGCTCCGTGTGGTAAACCGGAAAGGAATCTCGATGCGAATAAAAAATTATAAGTAGGCGCAATAATCGAAAGCGCATTAAAAACAGTTAGCATCAACGCTAATATCAGCAGCATTTTCTTTGGAGCAAAATTTCTGCCAATGATTACTAATAAAGGGGCTCCAATTACAACACCAAGTGCGTAAGCAGAAATTAAATATCCCGCTACCGGAATCGAAACTTTCATATCTGAGGCAATATCCGGCAACAAACCCATCATAACAAATTCGGTAATACCGATCGTTAAACCTCCTAATGAGAGTGCAATAAGACTTTTTTTCATTTGTTTTTACAAGAAAGGAATAGATTTTCTATGGTGCAAATTTAACACCGTTCCGTTTAAAATAAGTTGTACATTTGCAACATAAACTTGTAAATTTAAGTTATGCCGAAGTTAAATCAGTTCAAAACCCTGGTCATTGATGAATTTGAAGATGAGAAATTTCATCTCCCTCCGCATACTCACACTTACTATGAGATTATTTACATCAAAAAAGGAAACGGAATTCATCACCTGAACAACAACTTATTACCTTATAAAGCGGGAGATTTATTTGTAATTTCTCCGGAAGATGAACATTATTTTGATATTAAAAAAAGTACACGTTTCTTCTATATTAAATTTACCGATAATTACTTTAATTCAAAACAGAACCTTACTTGCGATGAATTTTTAATTCACACTCCTGAAAGTTTTATGCGTGATAAAACATTAAAAGAAAGGGTTCTCAAATTAGATGATCCTTGTAAAACAATATTAAAAAATACGATCGAAAACATCGCTGCTTATAATTGTAAAACCGATGTTTCGACCTCACCTATTGTATTTTATCAGATTCTTTCGATCTTTGGATTAATCAAGGAAACGATGCGTGGACAGAATCTTGTCGTTAAAGGAAACTCTATTGATAACGAACAAATTACTTCGTATATCCATCAGAATATTTATCAGCCAAAATTAGTTCAGATAAAAATAATCGCCAATCATTTTAATATTGCCGAAACCTATTTTAGTGCTTATTTCAAAAGAACATTTGCTATTAGTTATCGCGATTATATTCACAATCTAAGAACGACTTTGATCGAAAAACGAATTCACAACAATCAATTGCCAATTAAGCAAATAGCATATGAATTTGGTTTTACAGATGAAAGTCATTTATCAAACTATTTTAAGAAACGTAAAAACATGAAACCGACTGATTTTAAGAAAACATAAAATTGGAAATCTTAAATAAGTAGCAGCTCTTAAAAAAAATCTCTAAATTTGTCATTCTAAAAACAATCTCATTGGCAAAAAAATTCCACATATTATTTGTCTTCTTAACCCTTGGCTTCTTTTTGATGTCCAATTCCGGTTATGCATGTGGAAGAGCTGAAGAAAAAATGGATTGCGAAAAGAAAGAAACTTCAAAAAAAGAAAATTCAGATTCCTGTAAAAAAGATTGTTGTAAAGAGACCAAAAAAGATAAAAAAAACCAACATGGCTGCAACGGAAAATGTGACCATTCCGGTTGTACAACATCATTTCTTCAATTTAGTTTAATCACAAATGAAATTGATTTAAGCGATAATCTTTTTAATTTTTCTTCAAAAAAACAAATATCATACTACAATAATACTAGCATTTCTGATGGTTTTACCTCTATTTGGTTACCACCAAAAATAAATTAATTCTATTTCTGACAGCCATAATTGGGTTGAAGTTAACCGCAAAGTCCGCGAAGATTTACGCAAGCCCGCAAAGAAAAATTAAGATTCTTTGTAAAGAATTAAAAAAGAAAAAACGCTAAACTTTAATAAGGAAATCTTAATTCCTTTTAAACAAAAATTATATAAAATGAAAAAATCAATTTCAACTATAGCAGCAGTAATTACATTAATATTTACTGCAAATTTCGCTCAGGCAAATACCATCAAAACTGAAACCTCTACAATTGAGGTTGCTGATTCAAGTCAGTTACAATCTGTTTATGATGCTTATTTTACGGTAAAAGATGCCTTAATCAAAAGCGATTCTAAATTAACTTCGGCGAAAGCCACAGATTTATTGGCTGCAATTACTGCCATAAAAATGGATAAGTTAAAAAGTAACGAACATACTGTTTGGATGAAAGTAGTAAAAAAACTAACTGCTGATGCCAAAAGTATTTCAAGTACTTCTGATATTAAAAAGCAACGTGAAACTTTTAAATCACTTTCAAAAAACACTTACGACTTAATTAAAGTTTCTAAAGCTGATGTGGCAGTTTACAAACAATACTGCCCAATGGCAGATGCTGATTGGCTGAGCAAAGAAAAAGCAGTAAAAAACCCTTATTATGGTTCTTCGATGCTGACTTGCGGAAATGTGGTAGAAACCATCAAATAAATATGACACTCTACATCAAAAACATGGTGTGTGGTCGCTGTAAAATGGTTGTGAAGTCTGAGTTGGATAAACTCGGACTTCAGACTATTTCTGTTGAATTAGGCGAAGTCGAATTGCAAGATGAAATTACTGATTCTCAAAAAGAAGTGCTGCTCAAAAATCTACAGGCTTTAGGTTTTGATTTTATTGATGATAAAAAAAGTAAAACCATTGAGAAAATAAAGAATCTCATTGTTGATCTCGTACACCATAAAAACAATGAACTTAAAATCAACTTGTCTGATTATTTAGTCGAAAACCTCAACCAGGATTATAGTACGCTGAGCAACCTTTTCTCAGAGATTGAAAATACTACCATTGAAAAATATTTTATCAGCCAAAAAATAGAAAAGGTAAAAGAGTTATTGATCTACAATGAACTCTCGTTAAGCGAAATTGCCGATATGTTAAACTATAGCAATGTGGCACATTTGAGCAATCAGTTCAAGAAAATTACAGGGTTTACGCCTACTCATTTTAAACAGCAAAAAGACAAAAAACGCATTCAGATTGAGAATTTGTAATATTGTTTAACCGCAAAGTTCGCGAAGATTTACACAAAGTTTTTTTCCTCATTTTATGTCATTTCGAGGAACGAGAAATCTCCGTAAGAAACTCCGCAACCAAAATTCAAGCTTTGTCGAGCTACTTACGGAGATTTCTCGTTCCTCGAAATGACAAACTAAACGTTCAATTATTAACCTTGAGAAAAACTTTGCATCTTTGCGAACTTTGCGTTTTTTATAAAACCAAGCATATATAAAAATCTTTGCGCCCTTTGCGGTTAAATAGACTTTCCTAAATATTACAAATCATTCTCAAAATTATACAAACCGTTGTAATCGTTACTTCGGAAATTTGCATTGTAATACTTTAAAAAACAAAGACAATGACTCATCAATATATAATTTCAGGAATGTCGTGCGACGGCTGCCGTAAAAAAGTAGAAAAAACTTTGAATACGGTTGAAGGAATTCAGGCTGAGGTAACCTTAAATCCTCCGCTGGCAGCTATAACCATGGAAAAACATGTTCAGACTGAAAAATTCCAAGAAGTCCTGACAGAAGCCGGAAAATATACTATTGAGATGACTTCGTCTAGACATGATTCAGAACCAGCTGTTAAATCCTGCTGCTCAAGTCAGAAGAAAGACGATCACGCCGGACATGAACATAAAAAAAAAGCTGTAACTCATCATCCTAATGCAACCGGAGTTTTTTATTGCCCAATGCATTGCGAAGGCGACAAAACCTATAATAAACCCGGAGATTGCCCCGTTTGCGGTATGGATTTAATACCTCAAATTGCAATTGGAACACAATTTACCTGCCCAATGCATCCGGAAATTATTTCGAATGAACCGGGAGATTGCCCCATTTGCGGAATGGATTTGGTTCCGATGCAGGCTTCTGAATCGGAAGAAAATAAAACCTATACTGACTTACTAAAGAAAATGAAGATTGCGATTCTGTTTACGCTTCCCATCTTTATTATTTCAATGTCAGAAATGATTCCGAATAATCCATTATACAATATAATGCCTGTTGAAAAATGGAATTGGGTTCAATTCTTATTTTCGATTCCGGTACTTTTTTATGCCGGATGGATGTTTTTTGTCCGTGCTTATAAATCTATTATTACCTGGAATCTCAATATGTTTACCCTTATCGGGATTGGGACTGGTGTTGCTTTCTTATTCAGTATAGCCGGAATGTTCTTTCCGGATATTTTCCCTTCTGAATTCAAATCACATCACGGAACCATTCATCTTTATTTTGAAGCCGCAACGGTTATTATTACGTTGGTTTTATTAGGTCAATTATTAGAAGCCAAAGCTCACGGACAAACGAACGGAGCCATAAAAGCATTACTGAAACTGGCTCCAACTGAAGCCACTTTGGTCGAAAACGGAAATGACAAAGTGATCTCAATTCATAATATCAAAAAAGGAGATTTATTGCGTGTAAAACCAGGAGAAAAAATTCCCGTTGACGGAAAAATAACTTCAGGAGAAAGCAGTATCGATGAAGCCATGATTACCGGAGAACCTATTCCGGTTGATAAAAAAATTGGAGATGCAGTAATTGCAGGAACCATAAACGGAACCAAATCGTTTGTCATGATTGCCGAAAAAGTAGGATCTGAAACCTTACTTTCACAAATCATTCAAATGGTCAATGATGCCAGCCGTTCAAGAGCTCCAATTCAGAAATTGGCAGACCGAGTTGCCAAATATTTTGTACCAACAGTTGTCATTATTTCAATTATAACGTTTTTTGTCTGGGCAAAATTTGGTCCGGAACCTGCCTATATCTACGGTTTGATAAATGCGATAGCGGTATTGATTATCGCTTGTCCTTGTGCTTTAGGATTAGCAACTCCAATGTCGGTTATGGTTGGAGTTGGTAAAGGTGCACAATTCGGAATCCTGATAAAAAATGCCGAAGCACTGGAAAACATGAGCAAAATCGATGTTCTGATTACGGATAAAACCGGAACCATTACAGAAGGAAAACCATCTGTAGAAAAAATCTATGCAGTAAATAATAATGAAGATACTTTATTACAAAATATAGCCTCCCTAAATCAACATAGCGAGCATCCTTTGGCGCAAGCCGTAGTTAATTTTGCTAAAGCTAAAAATCAAATCCTACTTGATGTTCCCAACTTTGAAGCCATTGCCGGAAAAGGAGTTACAGGAACTGTGAATAACTCAAAAGTTGCTTTAGGAAATAAAAAACTAATGACTCAGGTGGGCGCTTCGATTTCTGAGGATATCGAAAACAAAATTATTGCCGAACAAAATTTAGGCAAAACCGTTTCATATATTTCTGTAGACAATGTTGTTTTAGGTTATGTAGCCATTACAGATGCCGTAAAAGAAAACAGTGCAAAAGCGATCAAAGAGTTAATCGATCAGGGTGTTGAAGTTATTATGATGACGGGAGACAATGGCAATACTGCCAAAGCAGTTGCCGATCATTTGCATTTAAGTTCTTTCAAAGCCGACTGTCTTCCTGAAGACAAACTAAAAGAAATTCAGCGTTTGCAAGCCGAAGGTAAAATTGTTGCCATGGCAGGTGACGGAATCAACGATGCTCCTGCTTTAGCACAAGCCAATATTGGGATCGCAATGGGAACCGGAACTGATGTTGCTATAGAAAGCGCCAAAATCACACTCGTAAAAGGCGACTTAAACGGAATCGTAAAAGCTAAAAAACTAAGTTATTCGGTTATGAAAAACATCAAACAGAATCTATTTTTTGCTTTTATATATAATGTATTGGGCGTTCCAATTGCCGCGGGTATTTTATATCCTGTATTTGGGATTTTGCTTTCGCCGATGTTAGCCGCTTTGGCCATGAGTCTAAGTTCAGTTTCAGTGATTGTAAACGCTTTGCGATTGAGAAATCTAAAACTTTAAAAAATCAATATGAAACTATATACTATTCTTATTGTCTTTTTGATTGCTTTTACTGCAAAAGCACAAAAAGTAGTTCGTTATGATTTACACGTGCGCGATACAATTGTCAATTTTTCGGGAAAAGAAAAACGGGCAATTAGCGTTAACGGACAAATCCCAATGCCAACATTAACTTTTACCGAAGGCGATATTGCAGAAATTTATGTGCATAACGATTTAAAAAATGAAGATACGGCGCTGCATTGGCACGGATTATTTTTACCAAATAAAGAAGATGGCGTTCCGTATCTGACTCAAATGCCCATAAAACCAGGAACAACACACAAATATACTTTTCCTATTATTCAAAACGGAACGTATTGGTATCACAGCCATTCGGGTTTGCAGGAACAAATAGGTTTGTACGGCCTTTTCATTATTAATAAAAAGAAAAACGATACTACTTTTAGAAAAGGGATTGATGACTTGCCAACAATTCCAGTAATTTTAAGCGAATGGACGGATCTTAAACCGGAGAATGTTCAACGAATGCTGCACAATGCCAATGATTGGTTTGCAATAAAAAAAGGAACCACTCAAAGTTATGCCGAAGCCATAAAACACGGTCAGTTTTCGACAAAAGTCACCAACGAATGGAAACGTATGAATGCCATGGATGTGAGTGATGTTTATTATGAAAAGTTCCTGATTAACGGAAAAAACGAAGATCAGCTTTCGCAATTTAAAGCAGGAGACAAAGTACGATTACGAATTGCAAACGGAGGCGCTTCCAGTTATTTCTGGCTAACATATGGCGGTGGAAAAATCACCGTTGTGGCCAGCGACGGGAACGATGTTGAACCTGTAGAAGTCGATCGTTTGATTATTGCTGTTTCTGAAACTTACGATGTCGTGGTTACGATTCCTGAAGATAAAAAATCCTTTGCTTTTTTGGCTACAGCCGAAGACAGAACAGGATCTGCTTCCTTGTTTTTAGGTGAAGGAACCAAACAATCGGTTTCTCATCTTCCAAAATTAAAATATTTTGAAGGGATGAAAATGATGAACGATATGATGAAGATGAACGGAGAAATGAATGATATGGGAATGAAAATGTCTCTCAATAAAATGGACATGAATGCCGTAATGTATCCTGAAATTTCCGGAGAAGATACATCTGTAAAATCTGAAGATCATTCGATGCATAATATGGAAGGCATGAAAATGGACGATATGAAAATGTCAAATGATACTACAGAAGTTGCCGAAATAACAACCCTGAATTACGGAATGCTAAAATCTCCCACAAAAACAACTTTGCCAAAAGATGCACCGGTAAAAGAATTACGTTTTACATTATCTGGTAATATGAACCGGTATGTTTGGAGTTTAGACAACAAAGTAATTTCTGAAACGGATAAAATCTTAATCAAAAAAGGCGAAAACGTCAGGATTGTATTGTATAACGGATCGATGATGCGCCACCCGATGCATTTACACGGGCATGATTTTAGAATTATAAATGAACACGGCGATTATGCTCCGCTAAAAAATGTGATTGATATTATGCCGATGGAAACCGATACCATCGAATTTCAGGCAAATGCCGATGGCGACTGGTTTTTTCACTGTCATATTTTATACCACATGATGGCCGGAATGGGACGTATTTTTACTTATGAAAACTCCGCTTCAAATCCTTTGATTCATGATCCCAAAATGGCTTATAAAATGCTAAAAATGGATGACAGAATGTTTCATTTTATGGCCGAAAATGATTTTGCTTCAAACGGAAATGACGGGGAAGCAATGTTAGGCAGCACCCGTTGGAGCATTGGGACGGAATGGAGATTGGGATACAACGACGAACACGGTTATGAAACCGAAACGCATATTGGCCGTTACATTGGTAAAAACCAATGGTTAATGCCTTTTATAGGTTTTGACTGGCGTTACCGAAGAATGGGAATGGACGAACAGGAACAAAATATGTTTGGGCAAACGAATACCAAAGACAATCGTTCAGTTTTTAGTGCCGGTGTCGAATACACGCTGCCAATGCTCGTAAAAGCTCAAGTCGAAGTTTTTACAGATGGAAATGTGAGAATAAAATTCGAGCGAAAAGACATTCCGCTTTCGAGACGCTTGCGTATGAACTTAATGTGGAATACAGACAAAGAATATATGGCTGGTTTAAAATATGTGGTTGCCAGAAACTTTGGTATTACGACGCATTATGATAGTGATATGGGAGTTGGTTTTGGACTGAATTTAAATTATTGATTGTTTCTGAACCATATAAGTAATTGAAGTTCATATTAAAGTATGTTCAAAATCTTTTAAATCCTTTAATCTGTGGTAAAAAAATGTTTAAATCTCATTAACTTATCGTTGACAATTTCCAAAACAAAATCGTATTATATTTGAAACACAATCTTCAATCAAAAAATGAAAAATACCTAACAATTAAATTATATACAAAATGAAAAAATTATTTACCGTTTTAACCATTGCTTTATTTACAATTGGATTACAAGCACAAGACACAAAACCAGCTCCTAAAAAAGAAAAAGCGAAGAAAGAATCTTGCTGTAAAAAAACAGCTGATAAAAAAGACAAAAAATGTTGCGCTAAAAAATAATCGTAACACGTATTAAATGTAAAAGGCCTCAAATATTCGAGGCCTTTTTTTTGTGGCTATTTTTTTTGCCACGAATTTCACGAATTTTCGCGAATTATTTTTTATCTACAAAGCGCAGTAAGCGGTTTGAATTTGTGAAAATTCGTGAAATTCGTGGCAAAAAAACTATCAAGTCAACTTTGTCAAAGTTTTGAACTTTGACAAAGTTCTTCGCCTAGAAATCTTTTTAATCCTTTTAATCTGTGGCAAAAAAACTATTTCAACCTCACACTCCATTCAAAATCCATTTCAGAAACCTGAACTCCTTCTTCATTTGTTCCTATAGATTTCATCCAGAACGTTTGTCCTTCTCCTGTTTCTATTGTTCTCTTGATAGCATCTGCAATCAAATGTCCGTCGTTGCAAACGAATGTTATTCTTCCGGTTGCTTTTTTGGTGAAGTTTCCTTTATTATTCGCCACCAGCATTGAGATTTTTTTTCCGCTTTGCTGGATTTGCGAGATGACCAGTGCTCCTGTTGTTAACTCTGCTGCCATTGCCTGAACCGCAAAATACATGGAGTTAAAAGGATTCTGGTTAATCCATCTGTGTTTTACACTTACCACACATCTGTCTTCGTCGATTGCCTTTACGCGCACACCACAAATGTATGCTGATGGTAATTTGAATAGTACAAATTTATTGAGTTTAGAAACTGATACTGCCATGGTATTTATTTTTTTATGTAAAAATACAAAAAAACTATGCACGCACAATAAATTGCAATTACTTTCCTTAAACATCAATAAAATCAAGGTTTTCGAATGATTTTCAACATCTTACACGTCAATTTAAATTCTAACATTTGTTAATATTTTGTTAATATTTGGTACTATGCAAAACAAGATACTGTCTTTTAGACATATATTTGCATAAGAAAATACTATATACTTTTAATCATGGAAACAACAACACCACTCATCATGGAAACAACATCAGAAAAGAACACTGCAACGTTCACACATTTAAGTACTTTAAGTCAATATATTATTCCGTTTGGGAATTATATTTTCCCGATATTAATCTGGACGAGTTACAAAGACAAATCACAATTTGTAAACCACCACGGAAAGCAGGCATTAAATTTTCAATTGAGTCTTTTGCTTTACACTTTAATTTTAGCCTTAATTGCAATTCCGATCTTCATAACTGTTTTTTTACAAAACATTCCGTTCAAAGCTGTTTTCAACGACGAGGATTACATCATTAGAAATTTTGATTTTCAGGGAAATATTGGATTATTGAGTATTGGAGCAACAGCAGTTTTACTTTTTGGAGTATTAAAATTTGTTGAATTCTTTTTAGTGATTTATGCTTCTATAAAAGCTTCAAACGGAGAATTGTACAAATACCCGTTAACGATTCCTTTTATAAAGTAATCAATTAAATTAAAAGTTATAGTCGAAACTTTACAAGCAATCAACAGATATCGTTTCGCAATCAATCATCATCAATCAATCATCATCAATCAAAAAACGAATTGTTCAATCTAAAAAAAACAAAATGAAATTATGAACATTGAAAACACAAAAGCACAGATGCGCAAAGGTGTTCTTGAGTTTTGCATCTTATCCGTACTAAAAGAAAAAGATGCATACACATCAGAAATATTAGACACTTTAAAAAACGCAAAATTACTAGTTGTTGAGGGAACAGTTTACCCGCTTCTAACCAGGCTGAAAAACGACGGTTTGCTAAATTATCGTTGGGAAGAATCGACTTCAGGACCACCACGAAAATATTACGGGTTAACTGAAATAGGACAAACATTTTTAAACGAACTTAGCGGAACCTGGACAGAATTGTCTGATGCCGTAAATCTAATCACCAATCAAAATCAATAAGTCATGAACAAAACAGTAAATATTAACTTAGGCGGTATGGTTTTTCACATCGATGAAGACGCATATTTAAAATTGACACGCTACTTTGACGCTATAAAACGATCACTAAACAACTCATCCGGTCAGGATGAAATTATTAAAGATATCGAAATGCGTGTTTCTGAATTATTAATAGAGAAACAAAAAAGCGACAAACATGTTGTAGGACTGAAAGATGTTGATGAAGTGATTACAGTAATGGGACAACCTGAAGATTATATCCTTGAAGACGAAGAAAAATCAAATCAGTCTTTTAATGATTATGGACCAAGAAAACATAAAAAATTATACCGTGACAAAGAAAAAGGTATGATTGGTGGTGTAGCAACCGGTTTAGGACATTATTTTGGAATTGACGCTGTCTGGATAAAAATCATTTTTCTAATATTTGTTTTTGCAGGATTTGGAACCGGAATTTTAGCCTATTTTGTTCTTTGGATTGTAACTCCGGAAGCGGTTACAACTTCAGAAAAACTGGAAATGACTGGAGAGCCTGTTACCATTTCGAACATTGAGAAAAAGGTTCGTGAAGAGATCGAAGGACTATCTGACAAATTTAAAAATGCGGATTATGACAAAATGGGAAACCAGGTAAAGTCGGGAGCTGAGAGAATAAGTAGTTCATTTGGAGACTTTGTGATGACCATTTTTAAAATTTTTGCTAAATTTTTAGGCGTAATTTTAATCATGTCAGGGATCAGTGTTCTGATTATGTTACTGATTGGCGTTTTTACTTTAGGAACCAATGTTTTTGTTGATTTTCCATGGCAAAACTTTGTTGACGCCGGAAACTTTACCGATTACCCTATCTGGTCATTTGGTTTATTAATGTTCTTTGCCGTTGGAATTCCGTTTTTCTTTTTGACTCTTTTAGGTTTCAAATTACTATCTCCAAACTTAAAGTCTATCGGGAATATTACAAAATACACTTTGTTAGCGATCTGGATTATTGCTGTTGCAATCGCAATCAGTATTGGAATCAAACAGGCAACTGAGCTTTCATATGATAATAAAACAGTTGAGAAAAAAGAAATTGGAATTAGTGCAACAGATACACTTTATGTAAAGTTCAGATACAATGATTATTACACAAAAAGCTTAAATCAGCGAAGAGACTTTGAGTTTGTACAGGATTCAGCTAATAATCAGTTAATTTACTCTACTGATGTTCGTTTACACGTTCTACATACTGATGAAGCTAATGCATACTTACAAATAGAGAAAAGTGCAAGAGGAAATTCGTTTATAAATGCTAAAAAAAGAGCTGAAAAAATCGATTATAAAATTCAGCTTAACGGGAATCATTTACTTCTGGATAATTATTTTTTAACAGATGTAAAAAACAAATTCAGAGGTCAGGAAGTTGATGTATATTTGTACTTACCTGAAGGACAATTGTTCAAGCCAGATGCATCTGTACAAGATTATGATGACTCTGAAGATGACTTTTTTAACCTGCATTTTAGCGGTAACTACAACTACAAGGTTGAAGGTTCAAAAATTAAATGTCTGAATTGCCCATCTGAAGAGAATGATTATAATGATGTAGACGAAGAAGAAAATCATGTTGACAACGACACTGTAAACGAAGTTTCTATTAAAATTAATGGAAAAGAAGTATTAAACGGAAAAAAAACCAAAGGAAGATTAACCACTGACAAAAACGGAGTTATAATCAAAATTAACTAAGCCATGATAAAAATAATCATTCATATTACGAAATTCATTGTTGCGACTATTACCGCATTATTGTTTGCCTCTTGTAACTTTAACACAAATACCATTGAAGGAAACGGAAATGTTACGACAGAAAAAAGAATCGTTCAGGGCGATTTTAAAAAAGTATCTGTTAGTAATGCCATCGATTTAGTAATCGAACAATCAGATTCTACCGAAATTATTGTTGAAGCTGATAGTAATTTACAGAAAGAGATTACGACAAATGTTGAAAACGGAACTCTTATAATTAAATGCAAATACGGTTCTTTCAGAAATATTACAAAGAAAAAAGTAACCGTAAAAATGCCTAATATTGACAAGTTAGAAGCATCAAGTGCCGCTTCTGTAATGAGCAAAGGTGTTCTTCAGGGCCAGGATATTGATCTGGAAACTTCGAGTGCTGCTACAATGACTGTTACTGTAGAAGCAGATAATATTTCTTTAGATACCAGCAGCGGAAGTTCGATAAACGCTGAGGGAAAAGCTTTAAAAATCAGAACTTCGGCTTCAAGCGGATCTACTGTAAATGCTAAAAAATTATTAGCAAATGAAGTTCAGGCTGACGTTTCAAGCGGTGGAAATATAAGCGTTCATCCCATCGTAAGTTTAAAAGCTGAAGCAAGCAGCGGAGGAAGTATCAATTATGATACTACACCTAAAACAATTGAGAAAACTTCGAATTCAGGAGGAAGTATCAGTCAGGGATAAACGATATTTATCTGTTAAATATAAAAAAATCATTCATCGAAAGTGGATGATTTTTTTATATTTGTGAAAATCAAATCTAGAATTAATGAAAAAAAATACAGCCTTACTCCTATTGTTATTGGTTACTACATTAACTTTTGCTCAAAGAAGAGAAAAAATAAAAGGATCTAAAATCGTAACCACTTCAGTAAAAGAAGTAGGAGAATTTGATGGCATTGAAGCCGATGACAACTTAGAAGTATATCTGGAAAGAGGAGAGAAAAATGAAATAAAAATTGAAGCCGACGATAATTTACATAATATTATCGGGATGGATTTAAGAGAAAAAGTACTTCGTTTATATACCTCAAAAGAAAGTACTATCTTCAAAAAACTAATTGTTCGCGTTACTTATACAAACTCATTAAAAATGGTCATTGCTAAAAATGATGCTGTAGTTTATGCTATTCAGGAGCTTCAGCTGGACAATATCACTTTTAATAGTTTTGATTATTCGAAATTATTCCTGAATGTCAATTCAAAAAAATTCAGCTTATTTGCTGATGACAAATCAAAAACTGAGCTGAATCTAAAATCAGAAGATGCAAATTTACAACTGAGCAAATACGCTTCTATTAAAACATTGGTATCTGCTATAAAATTCAAATGTGATTTATACCAAAAAGCTGTTGCAAACATTGAAGGTATCGCTGATAAGGCCACAATACGCCTGGATAACAATTCTATTTTTACAGGAACAAAATTCACACTAAAAGAAGCTAACATTACTGCTGAAGGCTCTGCGGTTGCAACTATTCTGGCTGATACCAGTATATCAATTGCAGCTGGAGACAAATCAGAAATTTCATTATATGGCAATCCAAAAATTGAACTTACTCGTTTTACCGAAGAAGCAAAACTAATTAAGAAACCAGGGGCAGAAAAACCAAAACCATCGCTATAAAATGGATTTCTTATAAATCAAAAAGTCTTAAGTTTACATAAAAAAAGTCCCATTCTTAATTGAATGGGACTTTTTTTTAAAGATTTTCAGGATTTAAGTTCAACAAGCTGAAACTATAAAACTGAAACAATTTTTTACTCTTTTGAGGCTAAATATCTCTCAGCATCTAACGCAGCCATACATCCAGTACCGGCAGCAGTAATAGCCTGACGGTAAACATGGTCTGCAGCATCTCCTGCTACAAAAACACCATCTACATTTGTATTAGAAGTTCCGGGAGTATTTACGATATAACCTGTTTCGTCAAGAGTAATATAATCCGCAAAAATATCTGTATTTGGTTTGTGGCCAATTGCTACGAAAAATCCGGTTGCCGGAATTTCAATAACTTCACCAGTAGTTTTATTTAATGCTTTAATGGCATGTACAACCTGATTATCACCAAGAACTTCAATCGTATCATGATTCATTAAGATCTCGATATTCTCTGTTTTACGAACACGTTCTTCCATAATTTTAGAAGCTCTGAATTTTTCGCTTCTTACCAACATGGTTACTTTTTTACAAAGTTTAGATAAATAATGCGCTTCTTCGCAAGCAGAATCTCCTGCTCCAACAATTACAACTTCCTGATTACGGTAGAAAAATCCATCACAAACGGCACAGGCAGAAACTCCGCCACCCATTTGTAAATAATGTTGTTCTGATGGTAACCCTAAATATTTTGCAGATGCTCCTGTAGAAATAATAACTGTTTCACAGTGCAGCTCAATAGCATCGTTAATCCAAACTTTATGAATATCTCCTGAAAAATCAACTTTTGTAGCCCAACCATCACGAATATCAGCTCCAAAACGTTTTGCTTGCTCTTGCAACTGAACCATCATTTCAGGCCCTGTAACTCCATCAACATAACCCGGAAAATTTTCTACTTCATTAGTTGTAGTCAACTGACCACCTGGCTGCATTCCCTGATATAAAACTGGATTCATATTAGCTCTGGCTGCATAAATAGCCGCAGTATAACCTGCCGGACCAGAACCTATAATTAGGCATTTAATTTTTTCGATTGTATCTGACATAATATCTATAGTTTTAAGTGATGCAAAGGTAAACTTTATTATAAAAAATCACACTCAAAACAAATCCTAAATAACTATCCCAAAATAAGTTTTATTTATTTTGAAATTTTTCTTTTCTAAAAGGAATTTATTACTATATTTGCATCCGCTTACGGGGTGTAGCGTAGCCCGGTTATCGCGCCTGCTTTGGGAGCAGGAGGCCGCAGGTTCGAATCCTGCCACCCCGACTAAAGTCTTTTCATCTATTTGAAAAGACTTTTTTTTTTGCTCTAAAATTAAAACACTAATTAATTTTAAATATAGTAAAGCGAGGTGATCACGTCCCGATTGGAAATCGGGAAGACCACAGGTTCGAATCCTGCCACCCCGACTAAAGTCTTTTCATCTATTTGAAAAGACTTTTTTTTTGCTCTAAAATTAAAACACTAATTAATTTTAAATATAGTAAAGCGAGGTGATCACGTCCCGATTGAAAATCGGGAAGACCGCAGGTTCGAATCCTGCCACCCCGACTAAAGTCTTTTCATCTATTTGAAAAGACTTTTTTTTTGCTCTAAAATTAAAACACTAATTAATTTTAAATATAGTAAAGCAAGGTGATCACGTCCCGATTGGAAATCGGGAAGACCGCAGGTTCAAATCCTGCCACCCCGACTAAAGTCTTTTCATCTATTTGAAAAGACTTTTTTTTTGCTCTAAAATTAAAACACTAATTAAATTTTAAATATAGTAAAGCGAGGTGATCACGTCCCGATTGAAAATCGGGAAGACCGCAGGTTCGAATCCTGCCACCCCGACTAAAGTCTTTTCATCTATTTGAAAAGACTTTTTTTTTTGCTCTAAAATTAAAACACTAATTAATTTTAAATATAGTAAAGCGAGGTGATCACGTC